>JAEEGL010169287.1_pt1 | contig 41748 bp, 26 predicted proteins | sample 9134231 | NCBI WGS metagenome assembly JAEEGL01 (sample SAMN16246548, study PRJNA631951) | gut metagenome | biome: gut microbiome; feature: rumen; material: fiber-attached | host: Bos | place: Iran: Karaj | collected 2018-10
GAGGGAGAGGGTGAGGGTGAGGGTGAGGGTGAGGGTGAGGGTGAGGGTGAGGGTGAGGGTGAGGGTGAGGGTGAGGGTGAGGGTGAGGGTGAGGGATGAGGGCTCTTAAAACCAACATCTGCCTCATGCCTATAAAGTATCCTGCCTGGCAAGCGCATGTTACGACATGATGCTTGAAATCAGGCAGGGCCGAATCGTTACGAAACAATTTGGATTTTGCTAAATACAACTGCCTGTTTTGAGCTTTGCATCCGAATTACAGTGCAATTGGTAATTCCTGCAGTCGGCGAGTCTGACCCATGCGTTGTTATGGCAAACGGATAAGACTGAGCCATCGCATTGATAAGTGCCTTCGTCGCAGACCCTTACGGCGCAGGCTGCAGACCATTTCGTGTTGTCAATTATCTGCATTGAACAGGTGTTTGCCTGATCATCTTTACAACCCAAGCCCATGCCCAAGCCGTTTTCACATCTAAATACGTGATTATCCCAGCAATAGTTGAAGTCACCTTTGATATCTGCACAGTCCCTGAGGCATTGGGCAGAAAATTGTCCATTTTCGTAGGATGTAAGGCATATCACAAAACTGTTACCGCCTATTTCGGTGTCACAGTTGGTGACGATTTCGTAGATTCCTTCGTTGCAGGCCCAAATGTTATTAGCATTATCGCAGAAGGATTCGCCATTATTACAGACACCGGCGGTTGAACTGCGGTTAGGTATACAGATGGAGCCGACTGCATCGTTGCAGTATTGGCCTCGGTTGCAATCCTTTTGAGATTGCCATTTGCCATCGGCGTCACATAATTGTGGCGTTATACCTTTGCATCTTCGCGTGTTTGGTGTGCATGGCAAATCGGCACAATCGGTATTGTCTTCGTTGCAGGCGCTCGATTCGCACCATTGGGATTCGGCCGATAGGCCATCCTGGGCGCATGTATACAACGAAGCCGATTTTCCGCTCCCCTTACAGTAGACAGAGCCTGGTTTACACAGCAAACAGCTCTTGTACTCATCGAAACAAGTATAGCCAGATGTACATGATTTGCCCTGCCATTTGCCGTTATCGTTACAATAGAGGGTGCCGGTCTTGGTATCGTTGCATTTGAGCGTACCGGGTTCGCATTCTGCACAATTGCCGATGCTGTCGTTACAAACCTCGCCGCTCAGACACGGAACAGCGTTTGACCATGCGCCTTGAGCGTCGCAATAATAAGCGCCGGAATGATCCGAGGTACATTTGTGTGTACCCGGTATGCACAGACAGGCGGTGCCATCTGCGTTGCAGCCGTCGGCTGAAGCACACCATTCGATGCGTTCGCCTCGCTGTCCGTCAGCGGTGCAGTGGTACATGGCTGCAGAGTGATTGTCACCGTCGCAGAAGTCTACGCCTGGCGTGCATTCCTGTGCGCACGCTGTGCCTTCTTGATTACAACCTGCTTGATTGCAAACCTTGAGCAATGCGCCCCTGAATCCGTTTTCGTCACAGGCAAACGTTGCAGTTTGCGAACTCGTGGTGATACAGATGCTTTCCTGGCCTGATTTACATTCCGGCTCGTTGGGTGCTTCTGTGCATGCTATGCCAGCGTCGTCGCAAATCGGTTTATTATCCGGACACTTTTGGGAATCTGCCCATTTACCCTCAGATGTACACGCGGAGAACATATTACCGACGCATTTGGTTTCGTTTTGCGAACAGACCGGGGCTTCGACGGGGGCGCTGCATTTTTTGCCTTCGCTGTCGCAGATCGGGATGTCACTTGGGCATGGCGTACCACTGTTCCACTGCTGATTGAGGCAAACATACAAAACATTATTGACGCACTTGGTTTCTTCTTTTGTGCATTGATCCGGAGATTCGCACTTGCCCGAGCTGGCTGAACACTTTTCTCCTGTTTTGCAAGGTATGGCTTCGCTCCAGGTCCCATCCTCCTTGCACTGGCGTGATGTCTGTTCATTTTCGCATTTGGTATGTCCCTGAATACAGTGGGTTTGCAGCGTTTCTGCAACGCATTTGGGCTCAGACCCTTCCATCTCGCAGATGGGGGTATCTGATTGGCATACCTGTGTGCTGCTGGCAGAACCATCGCTGTTGCAGGTCGTGATGGCCATGTGATTATCGGCACATTGGGCGGTGTTTGCGGTACATACTGATTTGGTGACGCATTCGACACGGCCTTCGGATGCGGTGCATCGGCCGCCGTTGCATGAGGTGGAATCGAGGGATTTGCCTTCGGCATCACATGCGACGATGGCAGTCGCATCGGCGCTGCATGATCGGAAATTCGGCGCACATGTCTGGCCATTGATGAGTTTGCAGTATTTGCCGTCATCGTTGCAGCTTCCGCTCTGGCAGACGATTTTATCCCATGTGGTGCCTACGCAGATGCTCAGAACGCCGCCTTCGCATTTGGATTCGCCGGGATTACATGCAAGGACAATCTCGCTGCCGTCGTCACGGATGTTGGGGTAAAGCGCCCGGCATTCGGGAGAGGCCTTGGAAATTTCAACGCATCCTCCGTCGCACAGAATCGTTTTGCCATCGCATGGCATGTGGCAAAAGTAGTTTCCTGCCAGACTGTCGGATGATGTATATTTCTGGCACTGCGTCGCCTCGTCGGGACAACGGAAATCGTTGAGAAGCGAGGGGGTGCCATTGACGTAAATGTACGCTTGCGCATCGGCGTCAACGTCCGGAGGTGGGCATGGCTGTCCGTATCGCGCGGCATCAAGTGTGCAGCCCAGGCATGCAGAAATTGCAGCCAATAATGGTAATACTTTTTTCATGATACGTTCTCTCCGGATGATGTGACAAACGCGGAAGCTCGCAAAAAAGGCGCGATCCAAAGAATGCGGATATTAAAATGGGATTCGGGGTAAAACTTTAAAACGCCTCTTAACCATGATGTTTACAAGGTAGGGGGCCAAGCCCCCTGCGGCGCTATTTGCTGTGCAAATACGCGCCTACCCCCGATGCGGGGTTCCCCCGCAACGCCCCGGTCTATGGCATTTCAGTACGTCCCTTGCGGTTATGCAATCAGACGCTTTGTAAATTCTATAGCTACACTGGTTATAAAGCACTATAAAAATCGATGCGAGGCATCTACTCACTTATTAAATTTTAGCAGAAATGCGGTGAGAGTGCAAATGGGGGGTAGACGCGTATTTGGGCATCAGATGGGCGTTTGCCCGTCTGATGCACAAATAGCGGCGTAGGGGGTGCTCCCCCTCACATATAAAAAAGAATGATTCGGCTTCTATGGCGCGTCGTCTGGTGCTGGATCCTCGGGTATATCTGGTTGTGCCGGTGTTGGGGATGCACACATTTCGTCGATGCGTTCTGCGGGAATACAGAATGTATTGAGGGAAATCTCTTCGAGGACTTGTGGGTATGGCAGCGTGTCACATTCCCATGTATCGTCGGCAGAAGTCGGGACTCTGACGGTGCATTCGCTCATCTGAAGATAATCTGCTACGGCGTATGCGGTGGTTTCGTCGACCGGAATGACGGCCTGGCCGGATTCGGTGAAGATGTATGGGATGGATTCGGTCATTAGCGTTTCGTTGGATGGTGTGCTTCCCGGGCCGGCCATGGCGATTTCGTCCATGGCACCATACCAGTAGACCAGAGAGCCATAGTCCTCGTTGGTCAGATTGAGCAAACCTGCGTAGACACCGCTGATGATGTTGGTGGGATCCTTTTGCAGCATGCGGACGAAAGAATAGGTATCATAGACGCCGATCATATTATTTCCGTTGCCGATTAGTCCGCCAAATATGACGGGATCGCTTTCGGCCGTATTGGCGCGGTTTTGAGCAACAACGCCAGTGATGGCTGTGCGATAGAGCGCCAACACTGCGTTTCCGGTGACGCCTGCAATGCCGCCGACTTGATGGAAACCTTCAACCATAACGTTGAGCATGCTATCCTTGATGATGCTGGGGCTATCGACAGATCCCGCGATACCGCCAATGTTGCTGGCGTCTCCTCTGACGTTGACCTGAATGGCGTTCTGTGTGATTTGAAGCAGGCTTTCGCTCTCGTTTCGGCCGATGATGCCGCCGACGTCCTGTTCACCATGAATATCAATATGATCGATGGCATTATTGAACATGTAGATGGTGCCATTGTTGTATCCGGTGATACCGCCGACATACATATTTCCGTCAATGGTGATATCGCGAATCAGGTTTTCGTCGACCTCCATAAAGCTGAATCTGGGAAAATGTCCGATGAGCAGGCCGATTTCGTCGTCGCCGGAGATGTTCATGACCTGGAAAACGTTTGACCAGAAGATGGCGCCGAGTACGCTGTCATTGCCGTGATAGCCGACAGAACCAATCAATCCTGCACAGCTGTATTTGCAATGTACGTCTCCGGAGAATCGATTATTGTATACATTGAATTCACTATGATTGGGGGCGTTGATATTGCCCAATATATCCCATTCGTTGGATGCATAGCCAAAGAGGCCGCCGACGCTGAACGAATTGTCTGCCTGGATATCGAAATGACCACTGGTGTTGACGATGCTGATGTCGGCATTTTGCGATCCACCGACGATGCCGCCGATACCATAGGATTCTTCAGTATCGTTTTCGTTTGTAACATGGATGCCGATGTCCAGTATAGAATTGGAGATGTCAACCGTGCTTGTGGTCATGCCGATGAGACCGCCAACTTTTTTGGCATTTGTCCCAATCAGGTTAAATATGCCCCTGATGGAACTTGCTTTGGTCGTATAGGTTGCACCGAGAAAACCAATGAGACCGCCGAACGCAGTGGTGGATTCTATCTGAATGTCATTATCTGGAACTTCATAGCAGGTCTGTATTCCATTGCTGTCGAAAGTAAATGTTGTACATGATTCTATCAGGATATTGCCATTGGAGATAATTGATGCATAGGATGAATCATCGTCCAGGACACTGCCTATAAAGCCGCCTACGTTTTGGCGGGCATGAAACTTTCCGTTAACATAACTGCCTGTGATATTGATACGGCCATTGCCAATAAAAAAGCCGATCAGGCCGCCAACAGAATGGGATTCTTTCTCCGGATCTTCCGTTTCAATGGTAATGCTTCCGGAAAAGTAGGATTTGTGCAGGTCCAGTCCCATTGTTTTGTTGGAGGAATTGCTATAACCAATGAGGCCGCCGATGCTACCGCCGCTTGGAATGACGATATCACCGGTATAAAAACTGTCTGAGATCGTGTTTGGTCCCTCTGATGCGCCAATAATGCCGCCGATATAAGCGAGTGCTAAGTCGTCCTGGTGGGTGATACGGATTTTCGATGAGACGTTGGTGAAAGTTGTATTATTTGAGAATGCTGTGACGCCACCGACCGGCAATCTCGGAAGCGGTTTAATATCGTCGTCGTTTGGTGGATCGTCAGGATCGTCGCATCCGTCCGGATTATTGCAATCGCCGGGCTCGTCGTTAGGAGGATCGTCGGGATCGTCGCATCCATCCGGATTATCGCAATCGCCGGGATCGTCGTCGTTAGGTGGATCGTCGGGATCGTCGCATCCATCCGGGTTATCGCAATCGCCGGGCTCGTCGTTAGGAGGATCGTCGGGATCGTCGCATCCATCCGGATTATCGCAATCGCCGGGCTCGTCAGAACCAGTTTCGGGTAAATCCTGGTCTATGGTGATGGTACCTTCAACTGTTGAATTATTGATAAAAGTGGAACTTGAAATACCGACGATGCCGCCAGCACCACCAGTGGTGTAAATATCAACATTAACATTGGCGAAATGGATTTTGCCGCCTATCATGCCGCCGGCAAGGCCTCCGGCATACCTGCCTTCGATATCTTTGTCGGACGAATCTGGACGAATCAGCTCAATTCTTGCGTGAACCAGATTAACACCGATGAGATACGAATTGTACAGCATGCCAAAAACGCCTGTTAGTACGGTACCTCTGATGGGTTGAGTGAAGGAGAGCTTTTTAGATTGGCCATAAAGCACAATGTCTTTGATGGGATTTTCGGAAGTACCAAGCGGCGTCCATTCGTCGGTGTATTCGATATCTTCGACAAGCACGTAGACATTATCTGTATTGCTTTCGGGATAAGGTTTGCCCATGGCGAGCGAATCGTGAAATTCTTTCAGTTGCTGGGCATTGTGGATGCAGTAGGCTCGAACGATTTGATCTTTATTCTCTTCGTCATTGGTGAGGCCGACATAGCCTTCTTCGTTGCAGATTCTGCAGATACCGTCGATGCAGTGTTCTTCGCTGCTGCACTGGATGCCGCATCCGCCGCAATTATCGCGGTCGCCTTGCGTATAGACATAGCCTGTAGGACACCTGGTCTGGTAATTGTTGGGACAGAGCACCGGGCGATCGGGGTGTTGTGGTTCGGGATGTTCGCTGATGAGCGTGCCGTTTTTACACGAGAGAACAACGAGTCCATCGGCGTCATAGTCGCAATATGGCTGCATATCGTCGTGGCATTCGCCGCATGAACCGGCTTTAAAGCTATCGTCTTCGTATTCGGGAAATTGTGAATCGGGTTTGCATGAATTGGCGCACAGACTTGTAACCCACATATCGGGGCCTTCGTTGGTGCAGGTTTGAACGATGGTATGTCCATCTTCCAGCTTGCATCTTTGTTTTGGCAAACCATCACATCTGGGAACGCAGCTTAAAACGCCATTTTCCAGCCTGCTGCCGAATTCGCAATAGCCATTGGTCAATGCTTCGAAGTTGTCGTGATGACACTGGTACAGCATGCATGGCGTTTGATTTCGCATCTGACCGCATTTTGAATCTGGCGAACACAAATCAGAGTGATAAATGATGAGAGCATCGCCATCGGATGTGCCGCAGATAACGTTATTTTCGTGGCAGATGGGAAGCTCACAGCCAGCTGCGAGGCAGACTATCGCCAATGCAATTGGAAAATATGTTGTTTTTCTCATGAGACACCTCTATGCCTGTGGTGAATTTGTTCACCCGGTTCTTTAATCGCATCATATAGCACAGAATGTCGTGTGTGAGAAATACGGTTCGAAAAATGGTGTTGAATGGTTATGATTCAGCCTAAAGCCATAAGCAACGTTTTGTTGATACGGATTTTTGTGTGTTTGTAGGGAATCGTGAATCGCAGAGATGCGCGATCCGCTCTGAGCCGTGAATCGTGATGAGGGACGAATGCGAAAAAAAAATCCCGCCACAGCGGGCGGGATTTGAGAATGATTCAGATACAGCGCGGATTAATTCGCATCTTTGCACTTGGGGTTGCCGTCACCGTCGTATTCACAGCCATTGGCACACTCCACTGCTGCACTCTCATCTTCGGCCCAAACGGCCATCAGATCGCCGCGAGCATCTTTAAAGCAGAAGTATTTGTCATAACCAGCCGGATCGCAAAGCAGAATTGCGTTACCCTCATGCCCTTCGCAGTGGGCACGCATTTCATCTGTGCCGGTGCAATTGGCTACGAAACCGTTTGAGTTGTCTCTGGGATCTCTATATCTTGAGCAGGTGCCATAGCCTCCTGCCTTACAATCTTCTTTAACACGCTTGCTGCCTATACATTTCCAAAAGATGTCATCGACGCAGAAAAATGCGTCATTGTCGCTTGTGATGCAAGAGGCATCTTCAGTTGTCATTGCATCTGTGACGCAGATATTAATTTTGCAAACGCCTTCACTACATGCGCTGCATTCATCAAGAATGGGCTTTTCTGCAACACATTTTTTATCGTTGCCACACCAGGGTTTGCCTTCGACCTTGGCGCAATCCTCATGAACGATGCATTCTACGGGCTTTGCACCCGGGGCGATGCATTCGCCTTGCGAGCATTCGGTATTGCCATCGCTGTTCTTTGAACAATCAACGGATTTGACGCCCTTTTCGTCGCAAGAAACCAAAGCAATGGAATCTTCACACATTTTTTCAAAAGTGGAGCAATCATATGGGGTTGGCTCATCAGCACACTTGTCGAGATCGCAATAATTGCTTGCGCACTGTGTATCTTCGGTGCAGGCTTCTCCGTTTTTCAACAGATCTTTTTTATCGTCGTCACTGCAGGCACAGAGGGGACAGGTGCAAAGCGAAATCGCTGTCAGCGTCATCCAGAATTTTTTCATATCGTCTTTTCCTTTAATTCTTATGTCATACGAACTGTCGCACAATGCAACAGCTGGGAGATAGGATATCGGAAAATTTTTCTAAATCAAGATTTTAGGCACACATGTGGTTTTGTTTCCCACCATCTGCTTGAGGAAAATTTCAATAAAAAAGAAAAATCTAGTCTTGGGGGTACTTCGTGTAATTTGGATTTGCAGATGGTGTTACTGCTGATTGGATTTTTTGTTTTTAATTTTTGGTTTTAGGCTACGTTTAACCACAATGGACATGAATAAATCCAGGCGCTCTACGGCAAAGTGCATTGAGTGTTGAGCATCGAGTTGGCTATTGATCACGCGTCGCTCAAAGCTCGCTACTCACGGCTTTAAAGCATGTGACTTCGCATTTTCATATCCACGTTCATCAAACAGAGCCTGGTTTTATGTGGCGACATCGTTGAGGATATGCGAAAACGCAGGCCGTATGCGGCGAAGGCGCATAGGCCGGAGCTGACGCGTATCGGCGCAGCCGATAGCGGCAGAACACTTGTTGCATATTCATTGAATTTGGCGAGTAATGGTGATATTCTAGTAAATTGGCTTGGTGTTTCAAGTGTCGGTATTATCCGGGTTTTTGGTAGTGAAATGATAGAATGATTATTAAAAGTACGAAAGATATTCCAGACGAGATAAAGAACATCGTCGAATTATATTATGTCCGGAGTCCGGAAATGGCGATGTCGCAGGCTCGGGAACTGGAGGTACAGCATCCCGAGATGCGTGATTTGACGGATTGCGTTCTAAAACTGATGGGACATGCGCCAGAAAGCGTGTTTATGTTTTATGATGAGCTCATCACGCTGTATTCGAATTCCGGTGCGAGGGAGGATATCCCGCTTTCCGTTGATGATCTGATGGGGGACGGGAATGTGATAGAGGATCTGGGGCCGCTGGACATTCCGCTTCTCGATGCATTGTCGCTTGATGTTGAGGACTCGCTAGGAAAGGATTCGTCCCAGATTGATTCGGCGTTTAGTTCGATTTTGAGCGGTATTCCGAGTTCGGATGAACAGGCCATTTCATCCGCCGGAGGCAAATCGGGGATAAAGAAGCCGATACCATCGTTGCTTCCAGGGAGTGCGCTTTCAGATATTAAGCCGGACAGCGAGCGTGTGTCGAAACGAGCGGCATCATCACATGCCAAGACGATCAGCCCGGAGGACAATTTACGGCTGTCGCCAGGCCTTGAACGCCAGCAAGCGCAGACGTTTCGGGAGGGCGATTTAGATATCGACATTGATCTCAATTTTGACTCGATTCCGTCTGATTTTGATTTGAAGCATGGTGCATTGGGCAATGAGCGTCTTAACGTCCATGCCAAGGAAACGGCGGCAGCGCTGCAGCCGGTTCCTGGCGAGCTGTTCGCAGGATTTGTGAATACAATGCGCAATCCGAATAGTCCGACAGCAGATGCGAATAGTGCACTGACGCCAGTTCCATCGGCCAGCCTTTCGGATATCATGAAGTCATCGCGTCGAGCGCAGGCATTTGGTGATTCGTCGCCATCTGCATTATCTTCGTCGTATCTGGACAAGATAAATAATGAGGATAAGAACAACGAGACGCGTCCGAATATGGGGGCGCTCAATCCATATCTGAGTGATTCGGGCAGACCGCTAAAAATGGGCGGAATTATTGAGAATTCTCGTCCGACTTTACAGAATTTGCCGCCGGTTCAGCAGTCGACGAAAAAACTGGATGAAGGGCGACCGACGATGGCGGCGTTGTCGCCAGTTTTACCGCCGACAGCGAGCACAGCTTCACCGGATAGCCTTGAGCCGTTGTCCCGGATTCCGAGATTGATGTGTTCAATGGCCGATATTTCGCAGCGAACTGATGTGAATCCGCGCGCGGGTTTTATCCTTTCGCTCATCGATGGCTTTACGTCCATCGCAGATATTCTCGATATTTCTGCATGGCCCGAACCGGAAACCGCATATATCCTGCTTGAGCTGCAGCAGCAGGGAATCATCGATTTTGGCTAGTTGACTTTCGGATGGCGTGATTATCAGGTTGATTGGTCCGCCGATTTCCGGTGGCATGAAACCACATTTATACAGGAGAACATCATGAGTCAGTTACTTCACCTTTCGGATAACGATTTCGATGCGAATGTCAACCATGCAGACAAGGCCGTGATCATCGATTTCTGGGCTAACTGGTGTGGCCCCTGTCGTGCACTTGGCCCAACGATTGAGAAACTTGCGGAAGAATTTGATGGCAAACTCATTGTTGGTAAGGTGGATGTCGATCAGGCTCCCGCATTGTCCTCAAAGTTCCGCATTCAGTCCATTCCGTGCATTATCGGATTCCGCAACGGCGTCGAAGTTGGCCGTGTAATTGGCAATAATCCGGCAAAAGTTCGCGAGCTCGCAGAATCCCTTGCAAATTAAGGATTTCGTTTGAAAAGCACACTGATGATATCGAGCGCAGCTGCGCTTGTGCTGGGGATTTCGATTGGTTTAGTCTGCCAGCCGTTTGGTTATGCAGAAAAGAATCAGAAAGATCCCTACGAGCGTCTGGATACATTTGCGCGGGTATTGAGTGTGGTCGAGCGCAACTATGTCGATGAGGCCAATCGAACAGAGATGATCGATGGTGCGATTCGCGGCATGATGCGTGCGCTCGATCCGCATTCGATGTTTATGACTGCCGATCAGCGCAAGGATTTTGAGCGTCGTACTGCCGGTCAGTTTGTGGGCATTGGCGTTGAGATCGGCCTGAAGAATGACGAACTACGCGTCATTACTGCGTTTTATGGTGGTCCTGCACAGCGGGCAGGCATATCGTCTGGCGATACGATTCTGGCCGTTGATGGGCGTGATGTTTCGAAGATGACCGTTGATGAGCTCTTCGAGTCCCTTCGTGGAGAGCCGGGATCGCAGGTGCGTCTTTCGGTGCGTCATCCCGAAAAGCTGACGCCTCAAAACTATGTGATTGAGCGCCAGGTCGTGCAGTTGGATATTGTACGTGGCCAACTGCTCGATGATAACTATGGTTATGTGTCGCTGAAATCGTTTGCGGGCGGTTCTGCAGCCAAAGTAAAGGCTGAAATCGATCGCTTGATTGGAATCCTGAAACCGGCTCCACTCAAAGGTCTGGTGCTGGATTTGCGCAAGAATCCTGGTGGATTTTTAAACGAAGGGGTTGAGCTGGCCAATTATTTTATACCATCCGGGAATATCGTCAGCACTAAAGGGCGCAATGGCGTCACGATGGAAGATTACAATGCCAGTCGCCTGAAATATACTTATGATTTTCCGCTTGCAGTGCTGATAGACGAAGGCACGGCATCGGCATCGGAGATCGTCGCGGGTGCACTGCAGGATCATCATCGTGCGATCATCGTTGGTCAGACATCATTTGGTAAGGCAAGTATCCAAAACATCTATCCGCTGAACGATGGTTCTTCTGTAAAACTGACGATTGGCCGCTATTACACGCCATCGGGCCGATGTATACAAACGCATGGCATCACGCCGGATGTCGAAGTGGAAGATTTGTTGCTGCAAACCAAAGGTCGCAAAGTCGTGCGCGAGAAAGATCTGGAGCATGCGCTGGATTCGGCGAAAGAACAGCAGCCAGCGTCGTCTGCAGGCGCTAAAACAGTTGCAGATGCCGAGGAACACGAGCCATTGCCGGGGATCTCGGATTTGCAGTTATTTGTCGCATTGCAGCAGTTGCGCGCCCGGGAATTCTATGTGAATCAGTAGGTGTCGTCGTCTTTTTGTTCGAGCAGTTCGAGGCGCCGCTTCAAGTCGCGGACTTCTTCTTCGAGTTGTTCAAGCCGCTGGACGAGCAGCAGGGAGAGCAGTTTTTCGTCCGAGCTGGTTTTTAGGGATTCCAGCTTGAGATTGAGGGATGGCGATGCCGGTTCCTGAGCAGGCGTTTCAGCAGCAGCTTCAGGATTTCCATGTGGATGCAGCGAATCATCCATCGAAGCCGGGTCGGCGCGACGCTTGAATTTCTCGACTTGTTTTTCGACCTGTCGCAGCGCTTCATCCCGGATTTGCTGCATGGGTACGCTAATTCGCTGAAGCAGGATTTCTGCCTGTGACTGAACGAGATTGCGGATGCCCTTTTGCTTTTGTTTTTGCTGGGTCATCAGTACCTGGGTGAGCGTCATTTCGGTTAAATCTGCTTTGGTATCGTTATCGATGACCTCGATATTCTCACCGCGGCGGATAAGCTCACCCAACTCTGCCAGTGTGATATAGCGGCTTTGAGAGGTGTCATATAGCTTGCGGTTGGAATAGCGTTTAATCGTAATGATGTTCTTCCGTTCATTGCGATCATTTGGCTGGTTATCGTTTTCCATTTTGTGGCTCTCGGCTTTAAATTAGGCTCTGTTTAACGATCGTGGATATGAAAATGCAAAGTCGTTTGCTTTACGGCTTTTAGCTTATGGCTTATGGCTTATGGTGCGCCTTAGACAACTACAAGCTATAAGCCACAAGCTATAAGCCTGTACTTCCCGACATCGGGGACGAAAGCTATATCCATACTGGTTAAACATAGCCTTAAATTATTCGGGATAAGCGGCGATGCATTCGATTTCGACAAGCGCACGTTTTGGCAATCGGCTGACTTCAACACAGGAACGCGCAGGTGCGCCGTCTTTAAAGATGTTGCCATAGATCTCATTGACGAGGTTGAAATCATCCAGATCTTTAAGAAATACGGTTGTTTTAACGACATGGGAATAGTTCAGTCCGACGGCGGCAAGGATGGCTCCGATATTGTCCAATGCTTGTCTCGTTTGATCGGCGACATTGTCTTTGAGTGTTCCGGATTCGGGGTCAAGTCCGAGCTGACCGGACAAAAACACGAGATTGCCAATGCGAATGGCTTGTGAATAGGGGCCGATGGCTGCCGGAGCCTGTTTTGTCGATATGATAATTTTATCCATCTTTTGAACTCCATTGAATGAATTGTAAACGTTCATGTTTTTAATGACGGCCGCAGGCCGTCCAAAAACACATTTGCAGCTAATATTCTACAACCGTGACCAGTATTTTTTCGGGGTCCGGATGGGTATAAGCATTGGGAATATCAATACGCAGCCAGTGTCTTCCTTTACTGGCAAACGAAGCCATATCCGCGCCGCCACCCCCGGTAATATACATTGGCATGCCGCCTCTTGTATAGGCTGCATAATCGAGTACTCGCCCGGCAAATATCGCTTTGACGTTGTATTTTAACAGCATTGAAAGCAGGCTTGCGGCATTTTTCTTTGAAGAAAAAGCGTTGTTTCTCGTGCCTGAAACATCAAACAGTGGCGTATAGCTAAAAAACAGGCGAATGGGCTCTTTACACACGCCATCCTCGCATGTGCCGCCTGCGCCGCAATCCTGATCCCGGGTACAAATGCAGTTATGTTCCGTACCATCCATGACTTCGCATGATAAATTCCCGGGGCAGACTTTAGATGTATACGGCACGCAGATACAGTTTTCGGGGCCCAGAACGACGTTATCGTGTTCAGCATCGGGCGGAATACAGTAAGCTTCCTGTCCGATACATTCCCGGCATGTGACGGTTTCGGAATAGGATGCACCAAGAATATCGTGACATTCCCGAAGCGTCGGCCAGTGATCAGTCCTGGTGGGTGCGGGGATATTGCAAACGCCTGTTAAAGGTCTTTGTAACTGAGATTCCAGCCAGGATTTCTGCGTACTGTTAATCGTCGCTTCTGCTGAATCCAGTACGATGAGCTGTATTTTCCCAATCATGGAGACCAGGTTGGGTGGCCCAAAGTTCTCGTAATATGAACTCAGCGATCCCTCGTATTCACTTTCTCCCAGGCCGTTAATAAAAGCGGTTTTATAGACGAGTGCATTGCAAAGATTCGAAAAGATGCGGCCTTCACCCACGTTTGTATCGTCGCAGCAGACCTGTTCATTTTCGATTTTGCATGTTGCATTGATGCCGGTATCGGGCAGCCACAAATTGATTTGGCCATCGATGATATGAAATGCATCTACGATGAGGTTTTTAAATTTATTGAATTGTTTTGCGGATCCATCTTCGGTCAGATTTCCCAGATTGATGGCGAGGTCGATTTCCTGCTCGTTAATGCTATTGAGCAAATCGATAAAAGCCGATTGATTGCCTTCGGTGTTTGAAAATACGGCGATTCTGACGATATCATCAACTGCATCTAAATCTGTGCTGCTGCCAGGTTGCTGGAGTAATTCGGGTTTGGGCATCAGCTCGACATTGATTTGTCTGCAGCCGCAGGGCTTGAGACAGAAATCGAAGGTGTTGGTTTGATCCAAATCACAGCATGAATGATTTGGCGTTTCGCCGCGAATGGCAGCTGGTACCGGAATCGGTGTGAATGCATCGCATGCATAGGCCATTTCGGTGATCGAGTTTCCATAAGGCGTTCTGTCGGTTTCCTCCGAAATGCAGTCGGGAGAATCGAGTACATTGGCGTACATGACGATTTGATGCGTTCCGGAATAGACCTGTCTGCATTCTTTTGCACCCAGCGAAACATCGCTGCATTTTTCGACGAGTGTGTATCCGGAAGGACAGGCGGTCATGAGCTTTTCGTAGGACGTGGAATTGCATCGTTCGAAGATATCGAGCATCCCGAGTGGCAGATTGCTCAGTGATATACCAATGCCACCGCTTGAATCGCCGCGAATTCCCGCAGCTGTCGTGAGCGAAAAGCTGGGCGTCGGCGCATTGGCGCTGGCGTAAAAAACGGTGACATCACTTTCAGCACTCATTCCGGAAATCGAAGGACAGCGAAATGCATTGGTGCCGGTTTCTTTGATTTTGCTTGCACCATGTGCTTCGAGTACCGAGGTCGTCGAGCTGAACATAAAGTACTCTAACTGGCTGCTAAACCGTTCACTGTCTGTGGCATTGCAGCAGATATCTGAGAGCAGCAACGAAGCCGCGATGAGGTATATGAATTTGCGCTTGTTCATAGTTGTGGATGATGGATTGAGCCAGCATCGGGCATTGATATCATCCGCCCGTCCGGATACAGCAAAATACGCACAAATCAAAACAGAATCAAGTGAGCATTGCGGCGGGTGTTAAGAGTCTGTTGCGATTCAGCCTATTCCCGGAACTGTAACGGTTAAGCATCTATGCTCTATTTGACGGCTTGCACCGTAAGCACAATCTGTTGTGCGGCTACTCGCCGCAGGCGGGTAGGGGACGTGCCACCGCGCACGCCCAGGGCCGTCGAGTTCTAAAAATGCTTGACAGTTCTGAATTTACAAACTTTCCGCTAAATGTTCACGATTATCGCCTTGAATGGGCGAAATGTCACAGCCCGGAATCATTGGCGCAAAGCGCCATCATTAAACGCTCCCCCTCGCCATTAATGGAGAGTGGGGAGCCGGCACGGCAAAGCCGTGACTGAGGGGGTGAGGTCACGAAGTGAACCCCCGGGTAAATGATGTATTACCAACAATTCGCACGCTGAAAGTGTGCAACAAAAGCGCAAGAAACAAAATAGAATGCTACGGCCCCGGGCAGAGCCCCGGCTGAAAATTACTGTATCCCTGCGTCTGTAGATTCTCTGTGTTGCGAAAGCGCTTTAAATCACGTACAATACCATCGTATGGTTCTGTCTTTGTGTTGGAGGAATTGTAATGAGCCAGATATGCAGTAACTGTGGCGAGATAGTCCAGCCAGGATTTAAATTTTGCAATGCATGTGGTGCTGCAGTTGAAGAATCGGCGGATGCGCAGGCCTATACCGCTGCGGTTGAGCCATACAGCGAATTGCTTGGTATTGCCGGACGTACCATGCGCATCCTGAACGGAGATAATATCGGTCGTTTTGTGGTGATATATCCGGATTGCACGATTGGCCGCAGTGGTGCCGAGGTCGATATTTCCGATGATGCATCGCTTTCGCCCATTCATTTTCACATTGTGGCGACCGAAGACGGTGCCATGGTTACGGATAAAGATTCGCTGAATGGCGTGTTTATGCGCGTAGCAGATAAAGTCACGCTGCATCCGAACGATATCATTCGTGCGGGGGATCACTATTTCTTGTTTGAATGTATTCCGACGGAAACGCTTGGAAGTGATTTTGGTGCCGAGTTTTATGCGACTCCAGGCCGCGGCGAACGGTTCCGGTTGGTAGAAATTCTGCAGGGCGGATTGCGCAGCCGTGCCCGCAGTGTGGCTGACAGCATCGTCGTTGGCCGTAGCGAGGGCGATTTTATCATCCCGGACGACAAGCGGATGAGCCCGAAACATTTTACCATTCGCTGGACTCAGCGTGGCGGTATTCTTGTCGATCACTCCGAAAATGGTACGTTCGTTCAGATTCGTCAGGATACGCCTGTACAAAGCGGCGATATCTTCTTTGCGGGGCAGACCATCTTTCAGGTGATTTAATGGCTTGATTCTTGCTTGTTCAAACGGCGTATCGGCCTTGGCCGATAGACGTTTGCGCAGTGCGTATGGCGCAGCCATAGCACGCGAACCCCCCAAAAAACAAAAGCTATTGAGGATAAATATGAAATATCGACTTGCTGGTTTGTTGTTGATTGGCGCCACCATGATGGGATGCGGCCTGGGCGAGGAATGTGAAAATGAGGCAGGCATGGTCTCGTTGAATATAGGCGACGTGCGGTTGATGATAGACGCCTACGAGGCTTCGCGTACCAATGCGACGAGCGAAACATTTGGTACCGGCGTGACCATGGCATGCAACTACCGCAATTCGTTGCCGTGGAACAACGTGACATACGAAGATGCATTGAATGCGTGCCTTGATGCGGGCAAACGTTTGTGCACCAAAGAGGAATGGCAGGCCGCATGCGCAAATACCAACGGCGCGTCGTGCAATGCCAATGGCATCCAGGTGGTTGCAACCGGATCGATGTCGGGCTGCCGCAGCCAGGCAGGTGCCTATGATATGGCAGGCAACCTCGCAGAATGGGTCGAAGGCGGCTATTTGATGGGCGGTGGCTTTAACAATCAGAGCAGCGAACTTTCGTGCTCGAAGATGGACAATCATGGCGTCAACAACAGCTATGCGACGCAGACCACCGGCTTCAGATGCTGCCAGGATGTTTCGACGCTTTAACGCATGACAGGATGATTTAAGGGGGGCCGCTTTTGGCACGGCCAATGCGCGTCCCGCTGTGCGCTTTTCCGCCTGCGGCTCCATACGCGCCCAAGGCGCCGCTATTGCATACGCGGCGCTTTTTTTTACGACAGATATGCTCAGGATGAATTATGAAAGGCACGGAAGCCTCCGATAAAAAAACGTGGCGTGATACGCTCGCCGTTTATATGCAAATGCCGATTTTATGGGTGTTTCTGCTCGGCATTGCAAGCGGATTCCCGCTGCTGCTCGTGGGTTCGACATTACTCACCTGGTTGCACGACAGCAACATTAATATCAAAACTATTGGCATTTTTACGCTTGTTGGCGTTCCCTATACCTATAAGTTTCTGATTTCGCCATGTGTCGATGCGGTGCGGCTGCCATTTATCCGCTCACACCTCGGGCATCGCAAGATGTGGTGTATCCTGTCGCAGGCTTTGCTCACGTTTTCTCTGCTGGGTATGGCAATATGCGATCCGGCAGAGCATGTCGCTTTGATGGGGCTCCTTGCTTTTTTGACGGCATCGTTTTCTGCCATGCAGGATATCGTGATCGATGCGATACGAATTGAGATTGCGCGTAAAGATGATCAGGCTGCAGCTTCGGCATCGCTTGTGGCCGGGTACCGCGTCGGTATGCTGCTGGCTGGTGCCGGTGCTCTGTTTTTGGCAGATATTCTGCCGTGGAAACAGGTTTATCTGGTCGCAGCAGGTATTATGGCTGGCTGCATGGTAGCCACTTTATCCATACGGCGTCTGGTCGGGTATGAAGAGGCTGTGGCAAAAGGAATGCTTGAATCGCAGTCGCAGACCGAGATGGAAGCTGTTGACGAATCGGAACCGCCGAAGATAAGAAATATCCATTTGTGGCTGAAACATGCGTTTTGGGAACCAATCGTCGATTTTTTGAAGCGTCCGGCAGCAATCACTATCCTGGCTTTTATTGCGCTGTTCAAGCTTGGCGAGGCCATGGCGGGGGCTTTATCCATGCCATTTTACCTCGAGCTTGGGTTCACCAAAACTGAGGTCGCGGCTATTTCAAAAGTGTTTGGCGTTATCGCCACCATATTCGGAGCGTTTGTTGGCGGCCTTGTTGTCAAACGCATGAATATCGTCAAAGCGCTGTTTTTGTGTGGTTCTTTGCAGCTGGCGTCGAATCTTTGCTATATCTGGCTGTCGTATGCCGGCCATGATAATTTGATTCTCACGCTGTCGATTACGATCGAAAACGTCACCGGAGGCATGAATACAGCGGCTTTCGTGGCTTTCATGTCGCAGTTGGTCAATGTGAAATTTACGGCGACACAATATGCGCTGTTATCATCACTTTCGTCGGTGGGGCGCACCGTGATTTCGGGGTCAACCGGATTTTTAGTAGCACTTCTGGGCTGGAACAACTTCTTTATATTTACAGTGTTCTGCGGCTTGCCAGGGCTGATATTGCTGCATTTTGTATCAAAGGGGATGCATCAATCTACAGAACAGGCCATTGCATTTGAAGAAGATGATGAAGAGAGTGCCTAGGACTGCTTGGGGCGCATGTGCTGGCCGTCCAGCTTTATCGATAATGGGCATTTCTCCAGCATGGCGATACCAGCAGGATCGATTTTATTGTAGCTCAGATCGATGCTGGTAAGCTGTGGCAGTTCGGATTCGGCGCAGATGAGGCGTGCGGCGGTGTTGGTTAAAATGCCGTCGTGCAAATCAAGCGTCTGCAATTGATACAGATTGGGGCTGGATATCAGTGCATACAGCCCTCTGTCACCAATCGATGTGCCGACAAGTCCCAGGCGTCGCAATGCATTTGACTGTACATCATCGGCCAGATACTCGCACATCGCAGCGGTCAGCCCCTGTCGGTCTGTGGAACAAAAAACCAGTTCTTCGAGGGCGCTGAAAGATTTGCGGATGATGAGCGCAATGGCATCGGTGATTCTGGACATCGAGACTTTCAGGCTGCGTATGTGGTCTAGTTCATCTGTATTATGATAGGCCGTCCAAAAACTGGCAAAATCCATTTCAGAGGGTAGCGCATTGAACTGCAGATTCAGCGCTTTGAGTGATTTGGGGATACGGTTTGAGAGCAATCTGAGGGTCTCATCGACGCGGCTCTCGAATGAAATATAGAGGTATCGCAAACGCTTGAGTTGCGGGGAGTTGAGGGCGTCGTCGAGATATTCGATATTGAGTGAGTGGATGCGCCAGGCCATTTCACATGGACGGCCATATTTAAAAACCGGCATCCAGTTCAAATCAAGCAGCTGATAAATCGGTCCGAGTATTTCTGGCAGATGGTTGCGCAACAGGTGTGCATGCAGCCGTTTGAGCTCGAAATAATAGGCTTCGGTTTCGGGGATTGGGTTTGTCTGGTAGCTGTCGATGGCGCGTTCAACCATTGCAAAACAGCCCGCATAATTGCCGGATTTTCGGTATGCAACAGCCATTTCGCACAGCGCTTCGAAGCAATCCGGCGACTGGTTTAATATTTGTCTGAGTTCTTCCTGACTGTGCATGCCTGATCCCACATAACCCGGTCATCCAAACGGATGATATCATAAACACTTGCGCGGAGGTATTCAAAGGCAAAAAAAAAGACACGGTATGATCCGTGTCTTTTTCATCGGGACGAGAGGATTTGAACCTCCGGCCTTCTGCTCCCGAAGCAGACGCGCTACCAGGCTGCGCTACGCCCCGTCGATCGCCCAGCAGGCGAACGGGCGGCCATATACGCGAATCGCAGACAGATGTCAAGAAAAAAGCGTCAATGGAACGGGACTAAGGGTAACAGTTCAGCCGGGGCCTTTGTTCCTGCGTCGTTATGAATGCTTATGCTGCATCCATTTGGGCGCGCATTTCTCTGGTTAAAACGCGTTGATTGGTGCTTCCTGCCCACTTGTAATCGTCATCTTTGAGGTCTTCGACAAATTTGCCGTCGACGATGACATCGATATCATTCAGAATTGGCTGAACCTCTGGGAATGATTTCAATTCTTCGTAGCGATAGCCGGTATACAGCCATAGTGTTTTTTGTGGAAACCGTTGTTTGATTTCACGAATCAGGTCGGCAATGGTCGCGCGGTTGCCGGGGAACAGCGGATCGCCGCCGCTGAATGTGATGCCGCTGATATAGTCCTGTGCCAGGGCATCAAAGAGTTCTTTTTTGGTGTCTTCGGTAAAAGGGATGCCTGCGCATGGATCCCAGGTATAGGCATTCTGGCAGCCTTTGCAATGATGTGCGCAGCCGGCGACCCAAAGTACGACGCGAATGCCGTCGCCATTGAGCATATCACATTTGGTAATTTGAAAATAATTCATAGAAACTCCGGGATATGGGGCGTTGCGGGGACTCCCGCAGAGGGGGTAGCGGCGTATTTCGCCATAGAGACGTGTCGGGACACGTCTCTGGCGAGATAGCCGCGTAGGGGGCGACTGCCCCCTCACATCGAAACTCGCTCGGCGAATTCAATCAGTTTTCCATCGTGAAATGCAGATTTACCGCGTATTTTGCTGTATCCCAGATAACCGTTCATGCGTTCGATACGAATGATATCGGTCGAACCACATTTGGGGCATGCATCGGCATCGATGAACTGATGGCCGCATTCGGCGCAGAAGTCGAGCTGCAGGTTGACGCCTTCGTAGAAGCCCATTTTCATTGCGCGGCGGACGAGCGTTTTGATGGCATCGAAATTATATTGAATGGGGTATCGGCAATATTGAATATTTCCGCCGGTGCACAGGTGAAACATGGGGTATTCAATATCCTGTTTTTCTATTGGGGTAATTTCGTCTCGCACACAGCAATGGAAAGAATTTGTTGTATATTCGTGATCGGAAACGCCTTTGATGATGCCATATTTCTTGCGGAATTGCTTGATTTGTGTAGAAACGAGTGTTTCGCCGGGGACGCCGTAGCAGGCATATAATATATTATCTATTTTTTTGTATTTGTTGATGTATTGATTGACATATTTTAATACATCGATGGCGAATGTATTGTCTTCGGAGAGCGATTTACCGGTTTGCAGGACGCTTGCTTCATTGAGGGCAATCACGCCGAAGCTCATCGTCATTGGGCGCAGGAAATCTTCGCCGATTTCATCTTCGGGTTTGAGATGACCATTCAGGAATCCGCCCTGGCAGAATCCCAGCGGGTTCGTTCCGGCGCGTTTATGCGCAAAGTATTTAAATGTTCGCTGATGGATGCCGCGGGCCATATCCATATAATATTCGAGGACTTCATAGAAATCCTTGTTTTCTTCTTTGGCTTTGGCCACGATCATTGGAAAATGCAATGTGATGGCACCTAGATTGAACCGGCCGACATAAACCGGAACATCCTTGTCATCGGCAGGCTGCATGCCGCCCCGGACAAACCAGGGGGACAGATGTGCACGGCAGCCCATGCGAGAAATCGCTACACCGTATTTTTTATAGATAGAAGGCGCATAGCCATCGCCGGTGAGACTGATAAAATCCGGATACATCGATTTGCTGGAGCAGTCGATGGCTTCGTCAAAGAGCCATTCCAGCGGCTTTCCTGCGCCATGCAGATTCTCATCATAGAAGAATGATAATTTCGGAAACAGTACGGGGTGCTTTAGTCCATCTTTTCCCTGGCCCGCTTTTCGCACTTTCATACAAACAGAACTATATAATGTTTCCCATCTGCCCGTGCCAAGGCCAAATGTAATCGCGGTAAATATATAATCTCCGCGGGAACTGGCGCACGAGTTCATTCTCATTTCGATGGCTTGTACGCCTTGTTCCATATCGCGTCTGACTTTTTCATAGGCATAGCGATCGGCTTTGGCTTCATCGATATCGTCACAACCGGCTTCCAAAAGTATATTTTTATACTCAGCCAGGTATTTGTTATAGGATTTTTCTGCGTATGGCGCGATGAGCTTGTCGAATTCACAAACGGTTTGGCCGCCATATTGGCTCGAACCCTCGTTCAGCATGATATCACATATCACGTCAAAAGCGACGTCCAGCGTTTTGGGCTCTATATAATCCAGATTTCCCATCATGAATCCGCCTTCAAGAATCGATTTGACGTCAAGAAGTGAACAGTTCATCATGTCAAGACGACTGCCTTTGTCATGTATATAAATATAGCCGTCCTGTACGGCTTCGCGCTCTTCATCATTCAGGAAAAACTTGTCATATAATAAAGCATTGAGCTCATTGTATACAATCGCTTTTTGCGTCGTAATCAATGTGCTGTCTGCATTTGCATTGCTCCTGTCTGCGACATACGACAGATTCAGCTTTTTGTGATATACTTTGTTGAGAATGACCGAGAAATCTTTTTTATAGTTTCGGTATTCTCTGTATGAATTTGCAACTGCCGGATTAACCTGATCCAATGCACATTCCACCATGTTGTGGATTTCTGCGACACTCACGTCTTCTGATGCCTGGTCAACCCTTTGTTTTACAAGGTTTACTACTGTATCGTTTTCTGCTTCGGTTAATACAATACAGCAACGGTCTGCACTCTTTTTGATGGCATTGATGATTTTTTGTGGATCAAATCCCTGCTTCCTGCCGTCTTTTTTGATGATCATACCAATACGCCTGCAACAAAATGAAAAAAATGCAAAAAACTTTTGGTCGCCCATCATGGGCTGCGCGTCTATATTTTGTTTCGTTCTTGACGTCAACCAATAGATTGTATCCTTTGGAAAACCACGCTTCTTTCTCATCTTTACCTTTGTCAAGCTGTTAATTGTATCTGGCGAATGTATTTAATTTGATGCTTCGCTTGATTTGTTGAAATATATTTTGCGTTCAACTAGTGTTGTTGCGTGTGGTTTACGATGGGTGTATAACATACATGTGGGTGTTTGTGGTTCTGTGTCCGCAATCGCTCAATGGGCCCCGCCCCCGCCACCACCTCCTGCTTTTTCTCACAGTACGCAGACCTCGCCGTACACCCTGTTCTCCGCCAATTCCCTGGCTTATGAACGGGCGCTTTGGTTGCGATGGATAATCTGCGCCAAAGGCGTCAATCTGTCCGCCATACAAAATCGGTGATCGTCATCGCCGACGATGGCGTTTCCTCGTCAGGGATAAAGACAGATGCTATGTAAAACGGTTACGACCGTTAACGTCTGACGCGTAATTGCATGATGAGCCTCCGGATCTGTGTGAAGGTAGCCTGAACCTGCCCACACATCTGCGATGTGTTGGCATCTATGATCTGTGGCAATTTCAAAAAAATCGGCCAAAAAAAATGAAATTTTTTTGTTTTTTATTGCAAACGCATAAAACAAGGCGCTGTTTAACGAGCGTGCATATGAAAATGCAAAGTCCACAAGCGATAAGCCTGTGCTGCCTGACATCGGGTACGAAAACCATATCTACACTGGTTAAACATCGCCTAAAACAATTGCGCATTGCGCACCAGATATACCGCATTCATGTGCGTTTTTATCATTGGCGGTTTGCCGTTTATAGGCAGTTTAATTTGGGGGACAGGGCCGTCGCATTCTATTTCATCTCTTGCTTTTGTTGCACACTTTCAGCGTGCGAATTGTTGGTAATACAACATTTACCCGGGTTTTCACTTCGTTCCACCCCTGGCTGTGACAATTCGCCCCTTCAAGGCGGTAATCGTGAGCATTTAACAGGCGTTTTCGAACTCAGAACTGTCAAGTGTTTTTAGAATGCGACGGACTTAGGGGGGGGATAAAATAGGTCTTTGGGGACTGATTTGCTATTGCATCAGGAGGCTTCCTTCTCCAAAATAGTGGCTGGAGTAAGGGTATGCCTTACAGAACAACGCTTTGGTCTTTTATCGCCTTTTTATGACGCATTGACGTTAATGAGGGGGCATCGACTTTGGCTGGTGGGGGAGCAAAGGGCCGGCTGAGAGCGTTGGATTGTCATCGCAGTTCTTCAGGTGATTCGTGCAGAAGTATTACGCAGTTGTCATATTTGATCGTCCGCTTGAGCCGCTGTCTTATACCTCCAGCGATGATATTGCGGTGGGATCGATTGTGCAGGTTCCTTTGGGACGACAATCGTGTACGGGCATTATTACGGATGTATCCGTGAGTAAACCCGCATACGACGGACCTTTCCGCAGCATTATAGAGATCGTCGATCCCGTTCCGTTTATTTCGCCACCACTGATGGCCACATTGCGATTTATGGCCAGATATTATGCAGTTCCCATTGGGTTCTGCCTCAAGCTTGCACTGCCTGGTGGCATGATGCGATCGGGGACCTGTCGGTATCTGGCTGGTATTGAGCCAGTCGAAGATAGCGAGGATTCTGACGGAAACGAAGAAGCCAACCGTCAGTCGGAGCGCACGCTCTTTGATGATGAGAAGCCGAAGATTTCGATAATTGAACAGCTATTTGAAACGCTGCGGGCTGAAAACGAAGGCCTGACCGAAAAGGAAATCCGCAAGAAGTTCAATGTTTCTGCTGAAAAATTCCAGGAGTGGGTGTGCGATGGGACGTTGGTGCCATTCTGGACGCTTGATAAATCGCGGATGACCGAATCGACAGAGAAGCTGTACGAAGCTGTGCCAGGTGCTGTTTTAAAGAGAAAGCTGGGCAGTAAACAGCAGGCGATTCTTGAATTCATTCAAGATGCGGAAAATGCTGTAAAACACAGCGATATTATGGAGCAGTTTGGTTCGTGCAATCCGATGCTGGAACGCCTGGAGGCGCTTGGCCTGATTCAGACGGCAGTGGCGACTCGCGATAAAACTTCGTTCGATGACATCCAGCCGATTGTCTATGATATCGAGCGCACAGATGAACAAAATGCCGCCATTGATGCGGTCATTTCACACGAGGGATTTGGGAGTTTTCTGTTATTTGGAGTGACAGGAAGTGGAAAAACCGAAGTTTACCTGGGCGTAATGGCGCAAATTCGCAAACAGGGGAAAGGTTGCATCTTTATCCTGCCGGAAATTGCGCTCACACCGCAGTTTTGTGCAGTTTTCAAGGGCCGGTTTGGAGACGATGTTGCTGTTTTGCACAGCGGACTTGGTGAACATGAGCGATTTGATACGTGGAGCCGAATCCGCAGCGGCCGAATCGGCATTGCCATTGGTCCTCGCAGTGCGCTTTTTGCACCTGTACAGAATCTGGGGCTTATCGTGATCGATGAGGAACATGATAGTTCTTTCAAACAGGGGGATACACCGCGGTATCACGCGCGCGATATGGCTTTATATCTTGGCCAGCAGTGTCACTGTCCTGTGATTCTTGGATCTGCGACGCCTTCGCTTGAAAGCTACAGCCGGGCATTGTCACAAAAATCCATTTTATTGACGCTGACGCAGCGGCCGTTAGCGCGTCCCATGCCTCAGATTGAAATCGTGGACATGCGAAACCGGCCAAAACTTGATTTTTCGTCCATGCCCGATATCGAAGAAGACGAGAAGGCGCGCATGGAGCTCAAAAACAGGTTGCTTTCTGATGATTTGATTCTGGCGATTCGCGATACACTTGCCAGAAAAGAACAAGCCATTATCTTTCTGAATCGCCGCGGTTTTTCGACGTTTGTACAATGTGAGTACTGCGGTAATGTTCTGTATTGTCCGAATTGCGATGTCGCACTGACGTACTACAAATATGCGGATAATCTGCACTGTCATTACTGCGATTATGTCGCCAAACCTGATGCTGTTTGCTCGCGCTGTGGTCGTGCAGAAATGAGTTATACCGGCTATGGTACTGAGCGTCTGGTCGATGTGCTGCAGCACGAATTTACAAGCGCTCGCATTGAGCGTCTTGATCGCGATCGTGCAAGTACTCGCGGTATTCAGAATGTTCTGGGGGCATTTCGCAATGGCGATCTGGATATTCTGGTGGGAACACAAATGCTGGCTAAAGGCCACGATATCCACAACGTGACACTTGTTGGCATTGTAAATGCCGATATGAGTTTGCACATGCCCGATTTCAGAGCATCAGAGCGAACCTATCAGTTGTTGACTCAAGTGAGCGGGAGGGCTGGTCGAGGCGATCGTCCAGGACGAGTCATTTTGCAGACGCTCAAACCAGAGCATCCGGCGATTCATGGTATTCTGGAACACGATTATACGGCGTTTGCTGCGCAGGAACTTGAGATCCGCCGAGCGCTCTGTAATCCGCCATTGACTGCTTTAATTTTGTTTAGATTCGAGGGACAGGATCCAACCAGTACCGAATCATTTGCAATTCAATTCGCCAAAATTGCCCGCGATTGCAAACCAAATCACGATTCTGCGCGAGTGCTTGGACCGGCTCCGGCTCCAATCCCGATGCTGTGCGGAAAAATGCGGTATCAGCTCTATATCCGGCACAGCGATCGCGCAGTTTTGCACAAATGGCTCGGATTTATCCTGAATTATTCAAACGAATTTCGGCAAAAACACGAGTCGCAGGTGAAATGCATTGTCGATGTGGATCCCTACGATATGTTGTAAAGGGGCAGATAACGCTAAGATCTGGGCTCCAGGCTGATTAATGGCAATTGACATCGGTGCTGGCGCAAACGAACCGCACATGAAAGTGGCTGACGTGCCCCTTGGAATGTCGAACAATGGCCATATAACTCTGTTTGCCGTTCGGATACTGAATCAGTGTTTTGAGTTCTGCTTCGGAATACCCCTTGCTGCGGGCATAATTATAGAATTCGCTCTGCAGGTTGTAGTCGACAAAGATGTACTGAACTTTTTTGGTCTTGAGAAAATACTCAATGGCAAACCAGTTCTTCTCGACATCAAGTTTGCCGTTTGAATCGCGAATATAGGTGATATCGACGTCGCGTCCCGACTGATGCGACAGATGGGGCGAAAGTTTTCCGCCTCCCTGAACGGAGAGATCACCGATCGAGAACAGCTGCGCTTTGGGATATTTTTTATGATAGGCCGCCATGGCATCCATGATTAGACTGATGGTGAGGGGGGTGCCATAGCTGCGTTTGGGATTTCTGACGTGATAACCTGGTCCATCTTTGAGCTGAATGCCGCCCGCCAGCGATCCGTTGTTTGCCAGCCCTCGCGATACACCACTGCCAGCAAGGACTTTTTGTTCCCGTAAGATAATCGTTTGCCCAACGCGGAGCTGATCGGGATGTGCACGAAGCGACTTGTTGTGCTTTTTGAGTTCTTCGATGGATACGCCGGTTTTGCGTGATATTTTGCCAAGATTGTCGCCTTTTTTGACAACATACGATACGTTTTGCGTGATATATGTTGGTGATGCACTGCCCGAAGCTTTGGCTGAAGAACTGGATGCACTGCCTTTGGGCACGCGGATGCGAAGTTTCTGGCCGATGCGAATTTGCGCGGCATTCGCCAGATTGTTCCAGCGCGCAATATCATCCGCATTCACGTGATATGCGTTGGCAATTTTACCTACGGTATCCCCTTTCTTTACGACATAGGTGATCGTCTCTTTTGCATTGTTGGCAGGTGCTGGTTTTTTGGGTTTTGCTTCGGCAGTGGACAACGCCACCACAAGCATCAGAAATAAGGTCAATACAACGCTTAACCAGCTTTTATGCCAAGTTCTCATTTGCATTATCATCCATGAATAGGCGTATCATTATCTAAGTCAACATGATGGCATCATGCTTTGATTTGATTAACATAACCCCCGGCCTGAGGCAAATCAGCATGGTGTTCATGCTGCTGGATCCAGGAAACCAAACTGAACCAGACGATAAGCAATGGCTTCGGCATCGGGGATATCGTGTGATAAATCTGAAAGTATGACGGGCGATTTGAAACGCTCGAGCAATTGTGTCTCTGCTTTTGTGAGTGAAATGGAGGCATTGAGCGGGGCGCGATAGGGGCGTTTCACATAACAGCCATTCTTAAAACGTTCGCTGATGTCGTATGATTCCTGCTGTTCCCTGAATTTTTTGAATAAGCTAGGAATCACATTGATGCCGTACATGGGACGTTCTTGAATTAAACTCTTGTAAATACTGGGAATTCCGTCATACAGCCTGAATACCCTGTCATGCAGACCGGATAATGAGACGAGTCCTTGATCGATTTGAACTGTACAGATTTCAATGCCCAGAGAATCCCTGTTCATACTCGATAGTGCATCGTTCAGCGATTGACCTTCACTCAGTTTTTTCTTGAGCACCTGAATGGTTAAGCGGTTATCGTAGCCATGAGACTCCAGCCAGGGGATTGCTGGCATGATCTCGTAATTGTTGATGGTTTCTATCCACATGACCAATCCAGAATGAACCAGCAGGAGGGTTTCTTCTGTTTTGACCTGGCATATTATCGTCATTGGAAAGCCAAAGTGTGCTGAATGCATCAGCAGTTGGACAAGAATCGGCAGCCTTAGACGATGCAGAACCCCGGGCACATCGATTTCGGTGATGGGAAATGATGAAGCCTTAGGCGGCGTGTGATTCATATTCCCAATGCCAGCCGAAGATATCAGGATGGTGTTCTCTTCTTCTTCGTCGTAATCATCGCTCACAGATGCATGTGCATTTGTATCTGGCTGTGCGGTATTGTTGATTTGTTCTGATTTTTGTCGCGTTGCAGAGCCGACAGATAAAAATATATCGGTTTGCGCACGCGAAGTTTCGCGAATGCCAGGGTGAATGCCGGATGGCGAGGTGTGACTGGGAATTTCGTTGCTAATCGGGATTTCTCGGGCAATGCTGGGACGATGACCCGAGGATTGCCTTGTTGACTGCGGAGATTGAGGTGTAATGCTCTGAAGCGATGGATTCGACTGGCTGCTTTCACGCGTAACTCGGCTCCAGCTGGGTTCTCTCGAAAACCTGCCGCTTGCAGCACGAGCCCGACTCGTTCTCGATAAACGCTGTATCACATTGGGGGGACTATCCGGTTCTTGTGGCGGCGGCGGCGGCTTGGGCTGTGATTCCAGATCATCCAGCTCGACCAGCGGTAATACCTCAGATACATCCTGAACAATGCTTTCAACCTGCTTGTCGATCGATGCTGCAAACGATTCTGCAACAGGATCCGGTACACTTACACTCTCGCTGTCGATGATTTGCGAGATGCTTGAGTTCATCATCGATATGCTCGCGACCTCTCTGGCCTTGAGCTCCGGAACCATTCGATAGGGTTGAATGATGTCTTCAAGAAAACGGATAAAGTCCATGCGTTTGAATGGTCTTTCGATGACGTGCTTGAAAAAACAGGCGTTGATGTCTTCGGGCAGATAATGCGCGAGTGCAGTTGGCTTGGTTGTGGTGAGAATACATCGGTTCGGGTCGTTCAGATATTTGGGAACGAATTGCTGCAGCTGCAGCAAAAAATCCGGTTGTCGTGTCATGTCCAGAATGAGAATAATCGGATTGTTGCAACGCTGTAACACAGCTTCACATTGTGACAGCCGATGGACTTCAATGACTTCAAATCCGTAGGTTTTTAGCTGCGATACCATCATTTCGCGGATGGTTGCATTGGCATCAAAATAGACAATTTCGCCCAGCATTGTGACCTCCATTTACCGGGAATGCGCGTATGCATTCTCGCCTTTATTGGCAGAATATCAAAATATTGAATAATGAATAGTGAAATAGTGAATAGTGAATGGTAACAATTCAGCCTTATGCCAAGAACGCCGCTGGCGTTCAATATCAATAGCCCCCCGGTTGGAGCCGCAGGCGACTACCAGGGGATCAAAGCGTTCACTTTTTTTTCTGATTTTTTTGCCAGCCCATAGTGCTGGCAAAAAGTTGGGCGGAGAGGAGATGGATATCCACCTACCCCCAGGATCGTCGCATTCTAAATTGTTTGGCATTATCGTACTCTCAAAAAGCAGATGGATGCTTAAGATGAAGCCCTGAAGCACTGAAATGGCGACAGTGTACAGCCGGGGAAATCATTCCCCTTCCCTCGCCCGCTGGGAGAGGGAGGGGGACAGCCGCAAAGCGGCTGGGGGTAGGTGAGGTTAGCGGACCCCCCGGAACAAAGATTTCCAAGGATTTTAGCCCTGAAAAGGCGACAGAAAAGAACATGCCAAAATAGAACTCGACGGTTTTGTCGTGGTGCGCGCAGCGTAACCCCGGGAAATCGAAGGTGATCGCTCATCAAAAAAAAATGATTGGCGAGGCGTATTTTGCGTAGCAAAATAGCCGAGCCGGGTGCGGCGTATTGGCCGTGAGGCCAATAGCGCACCACTAAGAAAACACACATAAAAATAGCGAGGAAACCATGACTGAGCGTAAATCCAATCGTGAAGCGGCTGCAGGGACGAAACCGGCAGATGTTGTTTTGAAGCATTGTCGTCTGGTCAATGTCTTGAGTGGAGAAATCGAAGAGAATGTCGATATTGCGATTGCGGGGCATGAGATTGTCGGCGTTGGACGGGACTATGCGGGGGCGCATGAGGTCGATGTGGCGGGACGTTATGTTTATCCTGGCTTGATCGATGCGCATATTCATCTGGAGAGCACGAAGCTGACTGTTCTTGAGGCGGGGCGGCTGATGGCGAGGTTTGGAACGGCTGCGGTGGTGACAGATCCGCATGAAATTGCGAATGTCGCGGGGCTGGATGGGGTGTTTTTCCAGATGGATACGGCACGGGATTGTGGTTTCATCGACGTATTTTTCACGTTGCCGTCGTGTGTCCCGACGATGAATGATGCGTCGATTGAGACGTGTGCATCGAAACTGGGGCCGGACAAATTGCGCATGTTATTGGGCGATAAGCGCGTCGTTGGCCTGGGTGAACTGATGAATGTGCCGGGCATTCTAAGTGGCGATGAGGTGGTTGAACAAAAACTGTCGGATTTTCGCGATCATGGCGTGTTGGATGGACATGCGCCGATGGTGGGCGGAAAACAGCTGAATGCCTGTATTTATATGGGAATACAGTCCGATCACGAATCGACGTCACTGGATGAAGCGCGAGAAAAGCTGCGCCGCGGGATGTTTTTGATGATTCGCGAAGGGTCCAGCGAGCATAATCTGGATGATTTGTTGCCAGTGGTCAACTCGCGAAACAGCGGGCGGGTGATGTTTGCGTCGGATGATCTGGACCCGTCGGATATGATGCGACGCGGACATATCAATCATCTGGTAAAACGCGCAGTTGCCAAAGGCGTGGATCCCATCGTTGCGCTGCAGATGGCGACGATTAATCCGGCAAATTACTTTGGCTTGTCGCGAAAGCTGGGGGCGATTTTCCCGGGAGCAGATGCGAATATTGTCGTGAGCCGCGATTTGGAGAATTTCGAGCCGGATTTCGTCATTCATCGCGGGCAGGTCGTCTACAAAAATGGGCAGACGCTGAATGTGAATCGTGCAGGAACGCATTATCTGCGGCCGACGATGCAGTGCGTGCTTCCAGCAGTCGGTGCCCTGCAGATTCGCATGGAAGTGCCTAAACAGGCGCATTTGATCGATCTGGTGCCCGGGCAGATTGTGACGCGGGCATCGAAGTTTATTCCCAAACAGCAGAATGGTTGCGCGGTTGCAGACCCGGCGCAGGATATCGCGAAGGTCTGCGTATTCGACAGACACATGGGTAGTGGCGGATTTGGCAAAGGATTTGTGCGGGGATTCGGCATCAAGTATGGCGCGATTGGATCTTCGGTCGGGCATGATTCGCACAACCTGATTATCGTCGGCGTGAGTGATGCTGCGATGCTGCGGTGCGCGCATGCGATTTGCGAGATGGGCGGCGGGCAGGCGGCAGTGCTCGGCGATGAAAACGGCGAAATCGTGCGCCTTCCGCTGCCCATTGCGGGGCTGATGAGCCGTGATGCTTATGAAGACGTCATCGCGCAGGAACAGCGGCTGGAAGATTTTTGCAGGCAAACGCTTGGTGTGACGCTGCCCCGGCCGTTTGCGGCCATGAGCTTTATGGCACTGCCTGTGATTCCGGCAATTCGTATCACAGACAAGGGCCTGATTATCGTCGATCCTGGCGCATATCCGAGAAAAGTCGGGATTTTTGAGGAATAGAAATGTAGCCCTCGAATTTGGCGGGGGCTATTGTTTTTAAACACCAATAGCATTCTATGTTTGGTTAAATGGTTGCCCTAAGTAACTGTCTTTGTGGCGTAATTATCTTGTCTGTTCGCATGTAATTATATATAATGAAAGAATGAGAAAAGGTATCTACGCTGAGGGTAATGGTTTGCTTTCGGTTGATATCTCACGATAGAATGAGGTAGCAAGATGTCAGCACATTCTGGAGTTGTACAGACTCAAAAACTTGCGGCGGATGAGCGTAATGGCCTGCAGAATCAGGACAATGTAACAAATGCATCAGACCCGGACATAAAAAACGATCAGATGACAGGGGGCGAGGATAAAAAAGGGGTGATGATGCTTGCCAGGCCTGTCCTCGATAGCGATACGACATTGAACTTGTATGATGATCCAATTGCTCAAACGGGAAATCAGAAACTTCAAACGCCGGTGATGGTACGTGTGGATGCAGACGATACAAAAGTGAGCAACAAAGGTAAAAAATATGTAAAGATTACTGAAGTCCCTTCGAAACCCGAGATTAGACCCGGATATGGATTTGCGCAAAGCATCCGAAATACCGATTCCATCTTTAGGGCTATGGATATTGGTGGCTTTGGTAGTGATGAAACAGAGCGCAAGGTTTATTTGGCCAACATCAATCATGAGTCAAATAAAGGTACGCGTTATTGCGAAAGCACGGATTATAGCTATGAAGATTTTACCGGCTTTCGGGCCGGATTGAATTTAGATGCGTATAGAAATGCTCAAATTCGGGCAAGAAATGCCTATCCCAGGGGCAATGCTCCAAATGGTTCGCAGCAAGGTTCAAACGGTCCGGGGCGGCAAGGTCCAAACGATCCAGGGCAGTTTGAGCAGGGAAAAGGTGCCAATGCTCAGGCAAAAGCGTATTGCGCGGCATGCGTCATGGCTGGGATGGATCTGGAACGCGATTTTAAGCGGTGGAATAACGAAAGAAAAGCCAACATTATGTATGGTGTTGAAGCCCAGACTCTACCGAATGGCGACAATGTGGATTTGGGAGATACTCCAAAGTATGAGGAATTGGGTAATACAAATAATGATGATGGTAATCGGTATCGAGGGCGTGGCGCAATTCAGTTAACTGGCCGGACGAATTACGAAACCATGAATACCAAACTGAATCAGGCCGATGATAGTGGCAAATCTCCATACGAACAGATGTCTGGTGAAAAGGGTACAGTTGATATCGTATCAACCCCCGAGTTGGTGTCTGATAATGAAGATCTGGCCAACCTGGTTTCGGCTTTGTATTGGAGAGATAATGTTCATGCTGATGTGGAAGGCAAAAACGCGACGGATGCCATTCAACAGTCTCGCAAAAAGATTAATAAAGGTAATAATGTGAATGAAGTGACAGCCCAATATAATGCGCTGAATGGCTATGATGATGCCTATACGTCATATACAGATGAAAAAACGGAGAAATCAGAAGACGGTGAATAGAAAATATACCTGATGGCTTCTGTAGTGCCGCTTTTGTGAGGGGGCAACGCCCCCTGCGGCGCTATTTGCTGCGCAAATATGCGCCTACCCCCTATGCGGGGGATTTTCCTCGGTTCGCAGTTGCTGATGCATTCTGTTTCTTGCGGCTTACCGCCCCGCAACGCCCCGGTTTGTGCAAGGCCATACGCTATCCATGCTTACTACTGCTGAACAATGCTAAATAAAATTTGCCATTCAATCGCTCGTGCTTAGTGTTGCCGCCTGACATCGTTTTGTCTGTGTGTGGACAAAACGAATTTAATTTTTGGTTCTGTTGTACGAGCGTGGATACAGATTGCTTATGATTTGTGGCTTATCGTGGGGACTGCTTATGGCTTATGGCTTATGGTGGGGATTCAGAGTACGCCTGGCTCCGGACTATAAACTATAAGCTATAAGCCGCAACTGCATGGCACATCGGTGAAAAGCTAAATCCATGGTGGTTCAACACAGCGTTTATTTTCGGCGATGTACGAACGGTTTGAGGCCCGGCGCCTAATGCCTGGTCTTGTGAGCCATTCACCTGCCGTACAGCGCTTTTTTTGATGTGATGAGGCAAAGACAATGACGCAGGAACGTTTTGAATTTCGTTCGGAGACCAAAGAACTGCTGCAGCTGATGGCGCATTCACTGTATTCGAGCAAGGATGTTTTTCTGAGAGAGCTCGTGTCGAATGCATCGGATGCTTTGGATCGACGTCGGTTCGAATCATTGACGGATCCTTCGAAACTAGGGAAAGATGAAACACTCGAAATCAGGATCCATGCGGATAAAGATGCGCATACACTGACGATTGAAGATAACGGCGATGGCATGACCCGGGAAGATATGATTAATAACCTCGGGACAATCGCGCATTCAGGTACAAAAGCTTTTGTAGAACAGCTGAAATCCGCACAGAATCAGGAACAGGCCAATAATCTGATCGGCCAGTTCGGTGTCGGTTTTTATTCTGCATTTATTGTCGCCGACGAAGTCGAAGTTACCAGCCGCCGTGCCGGTCAGGATAAAGCGTTTACGTTCAAATCGACGGGTGATGGCGCTTATACCATTGAAGATGCGAAAAAGGATACGGTCGGTACTTCAATCGTATTGAAATTGCGCGCAGCTGATGAAGATGATCAGCTCGATGATTTTACGGATGAATATACAATCAAAAGTACAATCAAAAAATACAGCGACTTTGTACAATACCCTGTGATGGTTGAATGCACACATCAGCATCATCGCGAAGGCGTTGAAGAAGCCGAAGGTCATGATGCTTCGACCTGCAACGATCCGACGCACATGGTGTCCGAAAAGGTCTGGGAACAGGCCAATTCGATGAAAGCTATCTGGCTGAAGGATCAGAGCGAAGTCAAGGATGAAGAATATAATGAGTTCTATAAACATATCACCTACGACTGGACCGATCCGCTGTTCCGTCTGAATGTCAAAGCCGAGGGTACGCTTGAATATCGTGGCCTTCTGTTCATTCCATCCCGACCGCCGTTCGATATGAATTATCGGGATGCGAAATATGGTTTGCGCCTGCATGCGCAGCATGTATTGATTATGGAGCAGTGTGAACAGTTATTGCCCGATTATCTGCGATTTGTAAAAGGCGTGATCGATTCATCCGATTTGAACCTGAACCTTTCCCGTGAAATTCTGCAAAAAGATCGCAGCATCTCGGTGATTAAGAAACATATCACCAAGAAGATTCTGGATATGCTGCAGAATGCAGCCGATAATGATCCCGAAAAATATGAGAAATTCTGGGATAACTATTCGCGTCTGGTCAAGGAAGGTGCGGCCAGCGATTATGATAATAAAGACAAGTTGCTGAAGCTGATGAAGTTTGTCTCAACATTTACGGTCGCCGAAGATGAGAAAGCGGCTGCAGATGCTGCGAAAGACGAGGATAAGGATAAGAAGAGCAAGAAATCGATGACGACATTCGCTGAATATGTCAAGCGAATGAAACCGGAACAGAAGGATATCTATGCGATAACCGGAGAATCATTGGATGTCGTAAAGAATAGTCCACATCTGGAAGCCTTTTTACAGAAAGACTACGAGGTGCTGTATCTGGTCGATCCATACGATGAAATCCTATTCTCTCAAATCACGGAATATGATGGTAAAAAGATCGTATTTATCGGCCGCGGCGAAGTTGAGCTCGGTGACGAGGATGAGAAAAAGGCAAAACGCGAAAAACTGGAGTCGCAGAAAAAAGATTACGATGGTTTGATCAAGAAACTGCAGTCTTGTCTGGGCAGCGAGGTGGAAAGCGTGAGACTTTCGTCGAGATTGACGACTTCTCCGGCATGTCTGGTTGGATTGGATGGCGATGTCAGTCCGCATTTACAGCGCATTTTGTCCAAGATGGGCAACAGCCCGATTCCATTGTCCAAGCGCGTGTTGGAGATCAATCCGAACCATCCGTTGCTGGAAAAACTGCATTCGAAATTTGCGTCCAATCCGGATGATGCGCTGATTCCGAAATATGCGCAGCTTTTGTTCGGTCAGTCGCTGCTGGCAGAAGGTTCGCCGTTGCCTGATCCAGTGGAATATACAAAGCTGGTGACCGAATTGATGGTGGATTCATTGTAGTAAAGGTATGTTCCCTGGCTGTGGGGATGAAATACATTATTCACAGCTTAGAGCTTAGAGCTTAGAGCTTAGAGCTTAGAGCTTAGAGCTTAGAGCTTGTTTAGGATCATTAGCTGGCACCCTGAAAGTGTGCAATATCACAGCCCGGGGTGAGCCCAAAGGGCGTAACCCCGGGTATGAGCGTTTCTTCAAAATCAGCACCCTGAAAGGGTGCAACAGAAGGTAAAACACTGATACTAAACAAACTCTTAAAGCTTAGAGTGATCATTAGCTTACTCCAAGCTCCAAGCGATTTCGGGCAGTTTGGTTGTAAGCTACAGCCACTCTTGGGTACATGACTTATTAAAATGCTCGTTTTTCTAGCGGCTAAGAAGATATGTCGAAGAAAAAGATCCTTCTCATTCATACGGGTGGAACGATAGCCATGGAGGGTGAGCAGCATCTGGAGCCGGGGCATTATGCAACGGCTCTGGTTGAGCAGCTGCCCGAATATATGGGGATTGCCAGTATCGATTCGATGATACTGTGCAATCTCGATTCGTCTGATATCGGCCCCAGGCAGTGGTCGGATCTGGCCAGAACGATTGCAGCCAAACGCAATGAATACGATGGCTTTATCGTCATTCACGGCACGGATACGATGCCATATACGGCTTCGGCACTGGCGTTTGCGCTTGAAGGTTTGGACAAACCCGTGATTTTAACAGGCGCTCAGCGACCGCTTGGTGCATTGCGCAACGATGCACGGCGCAATCTGGCCGATTCTATCGAAGTGGCGACGCTGGATATCCCCGAAGTCGGCATCTGCTTTGATGGTTTGCTAATGCGGGGCTGCCGGACTTATAAAGTGAATACGCGAGCGTATCATGCCTTTGATTCTCCGGGTTGTGAGCCGCTTGCCAGACTCGGTGTCGATATCACACTGGGTAAGCACATACGCCGTCCATCCGCACCATTCAGGTGTTGTCCCCGATTTGATGCCAACGTCATGATGATTCATGTAACGCCGGGAATGAACACGCAACTGCTGATGCCGCTGCTCGAAGGTGAAAACCATTTGGACGGCATTGTGCTGATTCCATTTGGTGTCGGGACGATTCCATGTCTGGACAGCGATGTCGCCGATTTCGTCGGTATGGCTACCGATCGGGATATCGATGTACTGGTCGCCAATGGTACGACAGGCAAGATCGATTTATCCCTGTACGAGAACAGCGCAATCCTTTCTGATGCAGGTGCCGTAAGCGGCGGTGAGATGCGGCCGGAAGCCGCATACGTCAAACTCATGCATGCATGTGCGACATACCCGGATAAAGCCGAACGGCATGATTACTTGTGCTGGAATGTCGCCGGAGAGCTGGAATAATTTTAGACGCCGCTATGCCCTTTGGGCATACACGGCGACGGCATTTGCTATGCCCTTAGGGCATACGCAAATGCTGCCTGTTATTGTGTGAATTCCTCCGATCCTATAAACTCATTCCAGCGCGTATAGCAAACGGTACATCGCGTGATAGGATAGTTGGGATCTTCGATTTTATTGGGATCTGAACAGATTTCGGAGAGCGCACCATCCAGAAAATGTTTGACCTGCTCAAGTCGTTTGTCGCACGAACCCGTGGGTTTGGCGGTTCACATGGCGATTCAGAACCATGCGTTTGGTAAGCGTAGCGTGTTCATTCTTCTGCATTTGCTGCTCTTCATATTTTATTGGAGCGGCAAGAAATTCAGAATTATTGAAAGCCTCCAGCTTCATATCGTTGAGCTGGTGGACCAATACCATGATGGCGGCTCCCATGCCGATGACGGCGACAATGAGCAGCCCCATGATGACATACATTGCGGTCGGTATACTCGAGCGCGGCGCAGATGCGACTGCGGTATGATGCTGTCTGCTCGTTTCAATTTCAGCACGCGAAGCGGGCAGTTGAATAACGCTCGCAGCTTTATTGCTTGTGAGCTGAGACATTCGGGTATTTAAAGAGGGTACGCTCGGATTGACAATACTGTCGAGTATTTCGCGAACCTCTTTGGCTGAAGCATAGCGTTCCAGCGGATCCTTCTGAAGCAGCCTTTGAATGACGTCATCCAGCTCAGCGGCGAATTCAGTTTTGGGGCTGAGGTGTGGTGGTGCAAGCGATAAATGCTGGTTGAGCAAGATGATGTAATTCTCTGCATCAAACGGGGGGGTACCTTCGAGCATTTCGTAAAGGATACAGCCGCATGAATAGAGATCGGCGCGTTCATCCACCGGCTCTCCCATGACCTGCTCGGGGGACAGATACTGAGGCGTACCATAGATTTGTCCCGTTTGCGTCAATGAGCCGTTGCCATCGTCTGGATTGTCGGAATGGACAATGCCGAAATCAATCAACTTGACATAATCATCTCGCCCTTCCCGTTTTTTGAGCATGATATTGTCGGGTTTGACATCGCGGTGAACAATCCCGAAGCGGTGCGCCATTTCCAATGCGCCCAAAAGATCGTGCATGATTCTGAAAGCGCTTCTGGTTTTGATTTTACCATGTTGATCAATTCGCTCTCTGAGTGTCTCCCCCTGCAGATACTCCATGACGATATAGAAATCGCCTTCTTCTGTCATGTCAAAGTCGAGAACCTGATGTGCGGATGATCGAGTTTGGCAACCTCACGGGCTTCGCGACGAAAACGCGCTAGAGACTTCTCGTTTTCCGCCACATGTACATGCATCACCTTGATGGCGACCTGACGATGCAACGTTAGGTGCTCTGCACGGTAGACCTCACCCATAGAACCGTTACCAAGCTTTTCATTGATGAGGTAACGATCCTTTAAAATATCGCCAGGTTTATATGTCATCGGTCGTTTCCAATCATTAAAAAGAGAGGTAGAACATCGATAAAAAATCTACCCATCTTAATAATCAATGGATTTTTGCAAAAAACGCAAATTCTATCGGGAACCAGGGCTACGTAACAATTCGGCCCTTCAAGAAGCCCGTCAAAGCTTCCAGAACAGTAGCCCCCGGGGCGTCGCATTCTAAAAACACTTGACAGTAGCGTACTTTCAAAAAGGCTGATGGATGCATGAGATGACAGCCCTGAAAGGGCGACAGAGAAGAATATGCCAAAATAGAATGCGACAGCCCAGAACGGTAGCCCCCGGCAGCGTTAGCTGCCGGGGGCCAGGTGGATATCCATCTCCTTCTTTTAAGCTATGTTTAAGCAGTATGGATCTAGCTTTTGCATCTGATGTCGTGAAGCACAGGCTTACAGCTTGTAGCTCTCTAAGGAATCTCTGAACAATATGTCAGTCTGTCACTTTAGTATTTTCAGTCCTTAGTTTTTTCGCGGGCGTGACGCCCGCGTCCCCAGCAAGGTTCTGCATTGTTCAGAGTTTCCCTAAGGAACACGATAAGCCATAAGCCATAAGCCATGAAGCAAACGACTTTGCATCTTCATATCCACGATCGTTAAACAGAGCCTTCTTTTTATGGAATCCACATGATGGCATGGGAGTTCTGTTCGACATTGTCGAATTTTGGATCGCCCTGGGCCAGCTTGAAGCCATATTTGATCTCATGCGCACGCTTGAGATCCGCCGGTTTATTGAATGAAATCGGCGTTTTCTTGGACTTGTCGATGATGGTGACATCGGCACCGGACTGCAGGCCGGAAATATTCGAAGCTGAGGAACCCAGAATGGCGATGTGTTTGCTTCCGACCGCAAAATCGCGGAATGTCATGGAAAACGATGGGCGATAGGCGGCATTTTTGAGCGAGGAGAGCAGTTCTTTGTATCCGGCATCGATGGGATCTTTAGCGGTGAGATCGGGGATGGCAATGGATGTAAGGTTGAATGCCAGGATCGTGAAGTTGTCGCTGAGTTTGATTTTATTCGTATTTGAACGGCAATGCGGGAGCTGATAGATGGTTTTGCCGTCGGGATCAAAGGCGAGCTTGAGACCACCCTGTCCATTGTCTTCGTTGTTGAGCGACTGAATGCCGGGGCGTTTGGGATTCATGTCGATTTTTTTCATTTCGTCGCCAGAGATGTCCCAAGCAACTGTAGATGTCGTACCGGTAGAAAGCAGCACTGGGTTGCCGTTATTTTCGACAACGGCGATAGCCCCAAGATTCCATGAGCTAAGGCCGCAGCCTTCGGCGCGGACAATGGGATTGTTGGTTCTCGTGTATTTGACTTCGTCGAAGAGGGGCTCACCTGCTTTGTTGAGTGGAACACGATAGATAACCGAATCCCATTCGGCATCAAATCTGCCGTTACCCGAAAGCAGATAGAGGTTGTCGCCATAAATATCGATGCCCTGGAAATTGCCGATGGAGTGTGAATTGACGACTTTTTTTGCATCAAATGTATAGAGGGATGCAACGGAACCGCGGTTATCATTATAGATATCGGCAACGAAGACGCCTTCCTGGCTGCCGTGGGTTTCGGTCGCAGCCACGTCAACGACGTAGAGTTTCTTAACCTCATCGCTGTAAACTGCGCGGCAGGGTCTTGAGACATAAGGAAACTGAATGGCCTGAAGCGGGGTAAATGCGGATGCTTCTTCGTAGGGATTGATCACGAAAGCGACTCCGCCTTCGGTGGCTCCGGCAAGCACGATAGCGGTTTTGTTTGGCCCAGGAATCATGGCGCAGATTGGGGCACTGAAAAGACCATCCGCATCAATATACTTGCTGGGAACGGCATTGCGCATGCTGTCCGGAACATAGATATAAGCGCCTTGTGTGCCTTTGAGCTCATCGTCGTAATCGAATTCGGTAATGGATTTTCCGAGATCGATACGTCGAATCATATCGCCGCCGCTTGTACCGGCACGACTGGTGGCTGCAACGAGGAAAGAGCCATTGTTCTTGGGTTTTGTGCTGTAAATCCAGCTGTGCCCTGGCCCGTTGCCACTGGCATTTGAGGAGAGATGCTCGGTATTGGTGACTTCAACGCCTTTTCGCTGCTGTAAATCGTTTGGCGGCAGCAATCTTGCGATGCCATCGTCATCAACGGCGAAAGATTCGGGTGATCCGCCTCTTGGACCATTGTCGTTGTCGTCGCTAAAGGAACCGTTACCACCGGAACGTCGCTGGTTACAGCCGACTAACAATGTCAGGATGCTCAAAACCAATAATGCGCGGGATAATGTTTTCAAGATGGCCTCCTTTTGTGCCTGTAAAACCGCATGAATCATACATGGGAGGGCTGTTGATCGCAAGGGATTAAAGAAATGGAATGCGGCGGCTGGTAACTATTCACACCCTATGCTCTATTTGACGGCTTGCGCCGTAAGCACATTTATTGGCGCGGCTACGCGCCGCAGGCGGCAAGGGGCGTTGTGTGCGCGAACGCCCCTTGCATCCCCGCGCACCCGGGGGCCCGCCCCCGGAGCCCCGGCGGGTTCAAATCAATCTTTAGTGCGACGCTAAAACGCCCTCCATGGCGTTGTAACGTCGCCCC
>JAEEGL015327511.1_pt1 | contig 41737 bp, 31 predicted proteins | sample 9134231 | NCBI WGS metagenome assembly JAEEGL01 (sample SAMN16246548, study PRJNA631951) | gut metagenome | biome: gut microbiome; feature: rumen; material: fiber-attached | host: Bos | place: Iran: Karaj | collected 2018-10
CATAATATTTCTCTGGAACTTTCATTTTCTATATCTATGATATTCATATATCTTGTAAAATCCGATAATCTTTTTCGTACCGATTTTTTACATGGCAAAAATACTAAATCTTACTGATGAACAATGTGGAAATGATTTTTTATTTTTCTGAATATTGTGCATACCAAAAATGGATGCCGCACGCGACGTCCCTACAATAATTCGTAAAAAATAAATGTGCCGTTAGGCACAAAATATTGGTAGAGACAAAATTTCCTCATTTCTTTTCGTGCCGTAGGTACGAATAACCTATCACACGTACCTTACGGCACGTTTAATAAGAAGATAAATCTCTATTCTACCGATATGAAGTGCCTAAAGGCACAGTCACCTTGTTTGAAGGGAATAATTCTATAGTGTTGTTGTATCACGGCAGCCATTATATATGCGGGGCTGCCACAATGTGACAGCCCTACAATTTTTATCAATTCTCAATTACTTTATGTTTCTCACAACGTCCTTACCAAACGATTTGTTAGCAAGTTCTCGGTTTCGTGGACGATATGTGCCATCGTTCATTTCGCGGAGCACCACATTTGTAAAGAGTTTGAACATTTTTTCCTCTTGTGTCTCATCTTGATAGAACGCTTTCCACGCGTATTCATATAGTTCTTGCAAACGTTCCGCACTCATGTGCTTCGGGTGATATACAACTTGTCCTGCGTTGTAGTGGTCCCAATCGAAATCGAAGATTCTTCCTTGACGGAGCAAATCGTCGTATGCCTTGGTGTGTGGGAACGGGGCAAGAACGGTGAATTCTGCCAAATCCAAATCAATCTCCAACAAGAAGTCAATCAGTCGTTTAATGTCGTCCTCGGTTTGGTTGTCAAGACCGAGCAAGATGGTGCCTTCCACGCCAATTCCGTAGTCGTGGTAGCGTTTCACACGTTCGCGGATATATTTCGATGTGTCGTACACAGCCTGGTACACGTACCAAGCACCTGCTTGAGCTGCTAAATCGAGCACTTGAGGATCGTCTTCAATCGTGTGGCTTATCCATTTCTTTTTCAAAGGAATCATTTCTTTGAAAAGTTGCATTTCCCATTCCTTGTTTTGTGCCAACGAGTTGTCAACAATGAAAAGTCGGTTGTTGTCGATTGTTTCAAGGTCGGCGATTGTTTTGTCGATTGGACGAGGACGGAAACAACGGCTTCCCAAATATGAAACTGCGCACGGGTAGCAGCTGAAACGACAGCCGCGTGATGCGTGGAACAAGTCAACCATAGGAACACCCTTGTGGTTGTAGAGTTCGCGCTTGTACAAATCGCGGCGGGCAGGACCCACGAGCGAAATATCGGGCATATTGCCCATATAATTGTAAACTTTTTTCAGTTTCCCGTTTTTCCAATCGTCCATCACTGCTTCCATACGACCTTCCGATTCGCCAAGAAACACAGAGTCAGCATGTTGTATGGTTTCTTCTGCATGAAGCATGGTAGAAATCCCCCCAAACATTACTTGCTTGCCCATTGCACGATATTTGTCGGCAATAGCCCAACCACGTTTTACTTGCGTTGAAAGCATCATGGAAATAGCAACCATGTCGCATTCTTCGTCCCAGTCAATGTCTTCAACATTTTCGTCGGTAAACGAAACATCAACCCATTCGGGAAGTGTCGCCGCAAATACGACAGGTCCGTGAGGAGGCAAGTTGAACGTTGTTTGTCCAGGAAGTTTTTTCCAACGGGGATAAATCAATTTCAGTTTCATACAAATTCAATTTTGTACAAATGTAAAAAATAGTTTTGGGTTGGGGATGAAAAAAATCGATTTTTAAAACAAGTTTGGTATTGTTTTTGTAAAAAAGAAAAATAAATGAATAAATTTGTTGCGATATGAAAAAGGTGTTTTTTATAGTAGTTGCGTTGATGATCGCATTTATTTCGCAGGCACAAACCTATACGTTGCCGTGTGTGTTGGTGAATGGCGATACGTTGGGATTGGTTAAAATTCCCAAGGTGTATATATTTCCTCCTATGAATTTTCAGTCAAAAGAGGAGTATTTAAAATACAAAAAACTCGTTCGTGATGTGAAAAAAGTGTATCCGTATTCTCAAATTGCGAAAAACACGTTCAAGGAGATTCAAGATATTATGGATTCGCTTCCGAATAATCGTCAGCGTAAACAATACATCAAGGCAAAGGAGGATGAATTGGTTGAACGTTATGCAAAGGAACTTGTTTCAATGACCGTTCGTCAGGGCGAAATTCTCTCAAAGTTAGTTGACCGTGAGCTGAATAAAAATGCTTACGATTTGATAAAAGAATTGCGTGGAGGCGTTGCTGCCACAATGTGGCAAGGTGTTGCGAAAATGTTCGGGGAATCTCTGAAAAACACCTACGACGCACAAGGCGAAGATCTGCTGATAGAACGCATTGTGATTCAGATTGAACAGGGGACGATTTGAAGGAATTACATTCTTTCAGGAACTTTGATTCCCAACAAATTCATTCCTGAAGCGATGATTGTAGCAACTTCTTTCGACAATGCTAGACGGAACGCCTTTGTAGCTTGGTTTTCCTCGTTAAGAATTGAATAATCGTGATAGAACTGATTATACAATTTCACAAAATCATAAACATAATTGGCGATATACGACGGAGCATGGTCTTTTGCCGCTGTTTCAATCACATAGCCGTAACGAGAAATTGTCTTTAACAACTCTTTTTCTTTATCGTTGCATTCGCTTACCGAGAAATTCTCGTTCACCTCAATGCCTTGTTCTTTTGCCTTACGCAACAACGAACAAATTCGAGCGTGGGTATATTGAATGAACGGTCCCGTATTTCCGTTAAAATCAATTGATTCCTTAGGATTGAACAACATTGTTTTACGAGGTTCAACTTTCAAAATGAAATATTTCAACGCTCCTTGTGCAATAATTTCGTGTACTTCGGCTGCCTCTTCTGCCGGCAAACTGTTCAATTTTCCCAATTCGTCGGAAATTGCCTTGGCATCCTGCAACATCGATTCCATCAAGTCATCGGCATCGACAACAGTTCCTTCACGAGACTTCATCTTGCCTTCGGGTAATTCAACCATACCATACGACATATGGTAGATTCTGTTTGCCCACGAATATCCTAATTTTTGAAGAATCAAACTCAATACTTGGAAATGGTAATTTTGCTCGTTGCCAACAACATAGATTAGTTCGCCCATTTCGCCGTATTCGCGGAAACGTTCTATTGCCGTACCAATATCTTGTGTCATATACACCGAGGTTCCATCGGGACGCAAAAGCAACTTTTGGTCCAAGCCGTCGCCCGTCAAGTCAGCCCATACGGATTTGTCTTCTTTTTGGAAAAGTATCCCTCTCTGCAAACCATCCATCACAACTTTCTTGCCCAATAAGTAGGTTTGCGATTCATAATACACGTGGTCGAAGGAAACGCCCATACGTTTGTAGGTAGCGTCAAAACCTTCGTAAACCCAACCATTCATTGTCTTCCAAAGTTTCAACACCTCCTCGTCACCTTGTTCCCATTTTACCAACATTTCGCGTGCTTGTAACAAAATAGGGGCTTCGGCCTTGGCTTCATCTTCCGACTTGCCTTGACTGATTAAAGCGGCAATTTGTTTTTTATATTCTTGGTCAAAAATCACGTAGTATTTTCCAACCAGATGGTCGCCTTTCATACCCGATGACTGAGGTGTTTCGCCGTTTCCGAACAATTTCCACGCAATCATCGACTTACAAATGTGAATACCGCGGTCATTCACCAAATTTGCCTTAATCACGCGATTACCGTTTGCCGCCAGAATTTGCGATATGGAATATCCCAACAAGTTATTGCGAATATGTCCCAAATGCAATGGCTTATTGGTATTTGGCGAAGAAAATTCCACCATAACCGTAGGAGAATCCGTAGTAATTGGCTTTTTTCCATAATTTTCGCCCTGTTTGAGAGCATCTTGTAACAACGACAACCAATATTTCACCGAAACGGTAAGATTCAAAAATCCCTTTATGACTGAATACGATTCAATCGCTTCGATATTATCCACCAAGTATTTTCCAATTTCATTGGCAGTTTCTTCGGGAGATTTTTTGGAAAAACGAACCAAAGGGAAAATCACAACGGTTTTATCCCCTGCGATTTCCTTTTTGGTTTCTTGTAATTGAATATTTTTTGATTCGATTGTCGCTCCGTACAATTCAGAAACGGCGCGAATCAATTCCTGTTCAATAAGGTTGTCTATCGTCATTTTGTCAAAGAAATATATTAGCAAGCAAATAATGGGTATTGAGCCATCATTTCGTTTACTGTCTTGCGAACTGAAGTAATAGTTGCTTCAGTTGGGTCGCACAAAACTTTGTCAATCAATTCTACAATCGTCTTGATTCCATCTTCTTTCACGCCACGAGTGGTGATAGCCGGCGTACCGAAACGCAAGCCTGATGTTTGGAATGCACTACGAGTATCGAAAGGTACAAGGTTTTTATTTGTCGTAATGTCAGCAGCCACCAACGATTCTTCAGCAACTTTACCTGTCAATTCAGGGAATTTCGGACGAAGGTCAACCAACATTGAGTGGTTGTCGGTTCCGTCAGAAATAATCTTGTATCCACGGTTAACAAATTCCTGAGCCATTACAGCAGCGTTCTTCTTAACTTGTTCTTGATATTTCTTGAACTCTGGAGTCAATGCCTCGCCGAAAGCAACAGCCTTAGCGGCAATCACGTGTTCAAGAGGTCCGCCTTGCATACCTGGGAATACGGCAGAGTTAATCAATTGTCCCATAGTCTTAACGACACCTTTTGGCGTTGTCTTTCCCCATGGATTTTCAAAATCTTTTCCTATCAAGATAATACCACCACGAGGACCACGCAATGTCTTGTGCGTCGTAGATGTTACTATATGAGCATATTTCACAGGATTTTTCAACAAACCAGCGGCAATCAAACCTGCAGGGTGAGCCATATCGACCATGAAAATAGCGCCAATCTTATCGGCTATGGCACGCATTCTTTCATAATCCCATTCGCGGCTGTAAGCAGAACCACCACCAATAATCAATTTTGGTTTTTCAGCCAATGCGATTCTTTCCATTTCATCGTAATCCACACGACCAGTTTCCTTGTTCAAGAAATACGGAACAGGCTTGTAAATCATACCCGACGTATTTACTGGTGAACCGTGAGACAAGTGACCACCATGATTCAAATCCAAGCCCATGAACTTGTCGCCTGGTTGCAAAATTGACAACAACACGGCACCATTTGCCTGAGCACCCGAGTGAGGCTGCACGTTTGCAAATTCAGCACCATACAATTGTTTCAATCGTTCAATTGCCAATGTCTCAATTTCATCGACAACCTCGCAACCACCATAATGACGTTTGCCTGGATAACCTTCAGCATACTTGTTTGTGCAGTAGGAACCCATAGCTTCCATTACTTGGTCACTTACGAAATTTTCAGAAGCAATCAATTCGATGCCTCGCAACTGTCTTTGATGTTCTTTCTCGATTAAATCAAAGATTGTAGTATCTCTATTCATCAGTATTATATTAAATTAACTACGGCAAAAATACACAAAAAACGCAGACTGAAATGAAGATTTTGGTATAATTATAAACAAAGGAATCGGGCTGTTTCTTTTTTCCCTAATTCAAAACTAATCTATATTGTTAATAACTTTTTTCTCAATGCAATACTTTTTTCGTATTTTTACGAGATTAAAAATCCAGATTTTTTCCTGGAAGTTGGTGAAATCTTTAAAAATAAGCGTATGAAAAAAATAGTTTTATTCTTGGTGATGCCTTTGTTTGGCGTTGTTGTGATGGCAAGTGAAATGTATCAATATACATCTTTAGATGGAGCTCAAACAATAGAAATTTCGTATAATAAGTATGGTAATGGTGATACGGGAACGGGAGAAACATCGTATGAATGGCAAGCAACTAACACAAATATAATAACTGATGCTGTAGAAGTCTTCTTTGGTGATAATGAAGAAGGGTTTAATTCTTGGGCATTTCAAAAAGGACAACAGTTTGCGCTAGAAATTGAAGGTGTGGCTAATGCAACAGGTAAATTAAAAACAGGTATTGTTGATGAACAAGAGGGTGCTAATTGGTGGTTTCAAAATTCTATTTTTGGGTCACCTTCACTTTCTGTAGTTGCTGGTGAACAATTTAATGCAAGAATTGTATACACCATTACTGCACTTGCTAGTATAGAGTATTCGATAAGTAAGGATATACCAGGTTTGAATCTGCTTTTTGAAATGGCTGATTATGACGCAGCAACGGAATTTAATAATGGTATAGTTCCTTCGGAAGATTTAAGTAATGTAAAAAATGTCGAATTTGATTTTACAACTTTTAAATTTTCATATCTCGGTGATTTAAATCAATATACAAAACCGTATATATTACAGAGTAATGGAGAATCTGTTTATCCCGAAACAGGATATGCATACCAAACTACTTTTTCTCTTGCCTACGACAATGCGGCAACAACTTCGGATTTTTTTAATTACAACATCTCAGGATATTCTGTACAAGATATAGATTCATTGTATATAGCGCTGTGGGATGCTTCGGGTATGGCTACACGACCATACGCTACAAGTTTGTGTACCGACGATGTTTCTGGTATGACAATGATTGCCACTCAAATAAAAAGTAACGAACCATTTCAGTTACAAGGTTCTTTGCCTATTGTTCGCAATTCAAACGGAACAGAGAACAACTATAATGTTCTTCTTTATGCATTATCAGCCAATAATGAACTACAAATCATCCTTGATTTAAATAGAGCCGATGAATTTAGTATAGGGGAGGAGAAATATGGAGAAACGCCCGAAGAACTTCAATATGCTGTGGTTGATGGAATCCGGTATGGCTACGTTGCTGATACGGCGTTTGTGACAGAAGCTAATAATGAGACCTCTTATATGGGAGACATGGATATTCCATCACAAATAACAATAGGGGGGAGAGATTATATGGTAACAGCAATAGATAATGAAGCGTTTAATTATTCTCAAATTACATCTGTTATAGTACCGAATACTATCACAAGATTGGGATCTTATGCTTTTGGACATTGTTATGAACTGACTTCCGTGATTCTTTCAGAAGGATTGTTATCTATAGGATATGATGCATTTGCTGAATGCTCTGTATTATCTGCAATAAATCTTCCGAATACTCTACAATCAATTGAAGCTGGAGCATTTGCGCATTGCCATAAATTATCTTCAATAGTAATTCCAGAGAATGTAAATTCAATTAGTAGTGGAGAGATTTTTAATGATTGTATAGAACTCAGTTCTATAGAAGTTGATCCAAATAATACTAAATATGATAGTAGGGATAATTGTAATGCAATTATTGAAACAGAAACGAATACGTTAATTGCAGGTTGTAAAAGCACCATCATTCCAGAAACTATTTCTAAAATAGGTGAATATGCTTTTTATGGATGCATCAAAGATAAGATTACTATACCTCAAGGGGTTGTGTCAATTGAAAAAGGAGCCTTTTATCAGTGTGATAGTCTGATTTTAGTAGATCTTCCAGAAAGTTTAATATCAATAGGTCCATCTGCTTTTTCTAATTGTATAAATCTTCCTTATATATATATCCCTCAAAATGTAACGTTTATTGGAAATAACGCTTTTCTTCAGTGTTTTAATCTTAAAGCTATCACAATCCCTAAAAGTGTCACAACAATTGAATATGACGTTTTTCATTTATGCACTAGTCTTTATCATATTGAAGTAGAAAATGGTAATATGGTCTTTGATAGTAGAGATAATTGTAATGCAATTATTGCGACAGCGACAAATTCTTTAATCGCAGGTTGTAGTAGCACTATAATCCCAGAAACTGTTACGTCTATAGCCTTCGGTGCACTGATGGATTATAAAGGACTGTCTATAAAAATTCCGAATGGAGTGCAATCCATTGGGGACAGAGCGTTTCTAGGTTCAAAAATAACAACTATATCCATTCCTTCAAATGTAAAGACTTTGGGGTATAATGTTTTTTCAAGTTGTTCTGAGTTAAGACAAATTTTTTGTTCAGCTACTGTCCCACCAACTGTAAACTATTATAATATTGAACATGAAAATTTAAATCCGAGTTTAATCGTCCCTTGCGAAAGTCTTGAAGCATATAGAAGTCATGAGTATTGGGGACAATTTGCCAACATAGAATGTCGCACATTAAAACTGAAAGATATAGAGTCAATTAGTAAAACGGACGAAGAAGCGTTGCCTACAATTAATTTGTTGGAATACTTTACCAAAGCAGAAGATGAAGAAATCACATTTACGGTAAGCAGTTCCGATAATCAAATTATTTATCCTGTTTTGCGTGGTAACTCGTTGAGTTTCTTACCGTATGGCACGGGAGAGGTAACGATTACGGTAACGGCAATGGTTGATGATTTTTCGGCAGAAACATCTTTTACTATTACCATAACACCAATGCAATCGCAACAGGAAATTCCTTGCGCCCTTTCCATTTCTTCGGAGATAACCAATGCAACGTGTAGCAGTGTGGCAAACGGTAAGATAGAATTGTCTGTTTCGGGCGGTACGGAACCATACCAATATAAATGGACAACAGGGCGTACCAGTAGCGGTATTTATAATGTCGGTTCAGGAACATATTCCGTGTTGGTAATGGACGACAATGGTTGTACGGCAATGGAAACGTTTTCGGTAAACGAGCCGTCGGCTCTAGCCATTTTTGAAACGCCTACAAATCCGTCGTGTGGCGAAAGCAACGGTAGCATAGATGTTATGACATTTGGTGGAATAGAGCCGTATTCGTATGCGTGGAATGGCACAACGCAAACGACAAATGTTGTGGAAAATCTTTCTACAGGCAATTATTCTGTGACGGTAACTGACGGCAATGGCTGTACGGCGACGAAAACAATTTCGTTGTCGGAACAAAATGCTCCAAGTGTTACGTTGCAGTCTGTCACTGCATCAAAATGTAATGAGGCACAAGGTTCAATTTCTGTTGAGGTATCAGGTGGAACGTATCCATATACGTATGAATGGAGCGATTCTTCAGAGGTTGCCAATGCTCTTAATCGTCCGAAAATGTTTGCTGGTGATTATACGTTGACGGTAACCGATGGCAATAATTGTCGTGCGACATTGGCAGTAACCGTGCCGCCAATTCCATTCAAACAACCAGAAATTGCCTTAGTGTCGTATGGCAAACAATCAAAACATAATTTGATAGTCTGGAAAAAAGAGCAGACGAATGAAATCGACAAATATCTCATTTATCGCGAAACGGAGCAAAATGGTGAATATGAGCAAATTGGCTCGCAAAATTACAACGAAATCAGCGTGTTTGTCGATGAAACGACAAATCCTCGCACAAATCCGAATCCGTATCGTTACCGCATTTCTGCGGCAAACAAATGCCTGGAGTCACCGTTGAGCCACGAGAGCAAGACAATCAACCTGCAATGGAAACGTGACGAAAACAATGCGATACATCTGTGGTGGGACGCATACGAAGGCGTCGAATACGTAAAATTCACGGTTTATCGACTTACTCGTGGCGGACAGTTCTTGGTGTCGGAAGTGCCAGCAAACAAATTCCGCTACATTGCCGAAAACCCGGAGCCGGAAACTATGGGATATTTTATCGCAGTTGATTTGATAGAAGAGATAGACGTCACACAAGCAATGAAATCGGAGTCGGGACCGTTCGTTATCGTGGTGAGCAACATTGCCGAATTGGAGAATTTTGTCGATGCAATCGACGGTATTCCTGAAAATCAGGCGATTGTATATGCAAAAGGAAAAAACATCGTGATAAATTCTACGGAACAAGCAAACGTCGTGGTGTTCGACATTGCAGGACAATTGGTGGCACAACAAAATGCGGTGCAATCAACAATGATTCCTGTGAAAACCGCTGGCGTGTATGTTGTGATTGTTGGTGACAAGGCATATAAAGTTGTGGTTGAATAAGCAAATAAAATTTGAGTTAAAAAAACTTTCAAAATTTTGTTTGATTCGATACTTGCAGTAATTTTGTGAAAAACAAAAATTCATGTCTCATTTACCTGCCTTAGTATCGGATCTGGCCTTAATTCTTGTTATGGCAGGTATTGTGACTGTAATTTTCAAGAAATTACAGCAACCGTTGGTGTTGGGATATATCGTCGTCGGCATTATTGCCGGACCGTATATCGACTTGTTACCTTCCATAAGTGACAAGACCAACATATCCACGTGGGCAGACATTGGCGTGATATTTCTTTTGTTTGCCTTAGGTCTCGAATTTAGTATAAAGAATCTGATGAATGTCGGCGCTTCGGCATTCATTACTGCATTTACCGAAGTGATATCAATGTTGACCATAGGTTTCATTTTCGGAAAAATGGTGGGTTGGGGCAACGTGGAAAGTATTTTTCTTGGCGGAATGTTGTCAATGTCATCTACCACAATCATTATCAAGGCATTTGACGACTTGAACGTCCGAAATCAGAAGTTTACGGGCATCGTATTCGGGACGCTGGTGGTGGAAGATATTGTCGCCATACTTATGATGGTGCTGTTGCCGACAATTGCTGTCAGTCAGCAATTTGCGGGAATGGAGATGATTGAAAGTTTTTTCAAACTCGGCTTTTTTATGGTGTTGTGGTTTTTGGTGGGAATTTTTCTCATTCCCTCACTTTTGAAGAAACTTCGCCCATTGCTCACCGAGGAAATGTTGCTGATAATATCGTTGGGCTTGTGTCTTGGAATGGTTGTCTTTGCCGTGCGAGTAGGCTTTTCTGCTGCATTGGGGGCATTCGTGATGGGTTCCATTTTATCGGGAACAGCCGAAGGCCCTAAAATAGAACACATGATAAAAAGTCTGAAAGATTTCTTTGGCGCTGTATTCTTCGTTTCGGTGGGAATGTTGGTTGATCCGCACGCACTGTTGGATTACTGGGGAACCATCTTGATTATAACACTTGTAGTTGTTTTGTTTAAACCCGTCTGTTCTGCCTTGGGTGTGCTCATCTCTGGACAGGATTTGAAAGTATCGGTACAATCGGGAATGAGTCTTGCCCAAATAGGCGAGTTCGCCTTTATCATCGCGTCGGTAGGCGTTTCGCAGAAGGTCATTAGCGAGTACATCTATCCTATAATTGTTGCAGTTTCGGTTATAACGACGTTTACCACACCATACTTTATAAAAGGAGCGGAACCTTTATATGAATGGATAATCAAGAAATGTCCGCCCGAATTATTGGAAAAAATAGGAAAAATATCACAAGGAACGCGTGTCATAAATCGTGAAAGTGATTGGAAACAATTGATAACGAGGACATTAGGACGAGATATTATTTATAGCGTCATTATGCTTACGATACACGTTGTTGTGTTTAATTTCATTCAACCAATGTTGCAAAAGGCATTGCCTGAATTTTGGAGTGGGGTTGTGGCTGGCCTAATCGCATTAATAATAATGTCGCCATTTCTGCGTGCCGTTCTTATCAATAAGGGAAATGGAAATTACATTAAGAAAATGTGGGGACAAAACTATATCAATAAAGGTGGATTGATTTGTCTCATTATTTTCCAGTCGGGTTTGACGATGTTTTTTATCTGCACCGTTTTGGCAAAAATGTTCCATATGTCGCAACGGCTGGAATTGGTCGTTGGATTTGCCGTTATTGTAATTGTGGCTGTTTCCCGAAAAATTTTGATGGGCTATAATAGGATAGAGCAGCGTTTTGTGGATAACCTGAACGGACGCGAAAACACCATGGCTTCGCCGTTAAATGATAGTCTCAACAAGCGTCTGATTGATAGAAATATCCACTTGGTTGAGGTAAAAATACCCGTTTCATCACAATATATAGGAAAAACCTTACAAGAAACGAATGTTAAACAACAATACGGAATAACTATCGTTAAAATAACACGTGGTTTGCTGGAAATTGATATTCCCGAAGCCGATGAAATGGTGTATCCGCAAGATGTGTGGATGATTTTGGGAAATGACGAGCAAATTTCTCGCTTTTCTAACGATATTGACGTGGAAAATAGCAAGACGGCACAGTATGAGAAAACCGACATCATATTGGACTCGTATTTGATTGAACCACAGTCGATTCTGTGTGGAAAAACGATTTTGGAGACAGGTTTGAAGGAAAACCAGCATTGTTTGATAATTGGAATAGAGCGACAAGGCAAGTCAATTATGAATCCGCATTATTCTACAGTGCTGGAAGTCAATGATTTGATATGGATTGTGGGCGACAAGAAACGTCTGCACAAATTTTTAAAGAACAATTAATAGAAAAAGATATGGATGCAAACGTATTATTTTATGTAATCATTGCCATTTTGGTCGTAGATTATGTATTGGAGCGAATTTTGGATTCTTTGAATGCACGAATGCGACACGCCGAATTGCCTCGCGAAGTTGCCGATATATACGACAAGGCCACGTATGAGAAGCAACAGCGTTACGAGCAGGCTAAGTCAAAAATCGGATTTTGGTCGAGCACGGTTGGCTTTGTGTTGATTATGGCATTATTGCTCACTGGCTGTTTCGGCATTTTGGACCGATGGATAGAGTCAACATTCCAGTGTGGCGCAATCGTAAACGGATTGTTGTTTTTCGGCATATTATTCTGGGTTACTGATTTGTTGGGTATTCCGTTTGAATGGTACAACACATTTGTCATCGAGGAACAGTTCGGTTTCAATAAAATGACGCCTAAAATTTTTATTCTCGACAAAGTAAAGTCCTGGTTGTTGACTGCCATTATAGGCGGCGGCTTGTTGGCAGGCTTGATGTGGCTCATATCGGTGTTTGGCGAAAATTTCTGGGTTATTGCGTGGGGCGCAGTGTCCGTATTTCTTATCTTTATTAATATGTTTTATTCGACGTTGATAGTTCCCTTGTTCAATAAACAAACACCTTTGGAGGAGGGAGAACTGAAGACGGCGATTTTTGAGTTTAGCCAGAAAGCCGGTTTTGCATTAGATAATATATATGTAATAGACGGATCAAAACGTTCCACCAAGGCAAATGCGTATTTTAGCGGATTGGGTTCAAAGAAAAGAATTGTTTTGTACGATACCCTGATACAGAAGTTGTCGGTTGAAGAAATCGTAGCCGTTTTGGCTCACGAAATAGGGCATTATAAAAAGAAACATACCTATATGATGCTTGGCGCTTCGGTATTGCAAATGGGATTTATATTGTATTTGTTCGGTCTCTTTGTATCAGAACCAGCATTTACCGAAGCACTGGATATTGCGTATTCGCCAGAGAAATCGTATGCTTCGTTTTACGTATTTTCAATATTATTTACCCCGATTTCATTTTTGATAGGTTTGTTAGTCAATGCGATTTCACGGAAAAACGAATATCAGGCTGACCGCTTCTCAGGCGAGAATTATTCGCCCAAAGCATTGGAAAGCGCATTGAAAAAATTGTCAAAACAGAGCTTGTCAAACCTAACTCCACATTCTTGGTACGTATTTTGTTATTATTCTCATCCGACGCTCTATCAACGAATCGTAGCGTTACGAAGTATTAACAAATAAAAGGTACGAAAATGGAGACAAAAGAAAAATTCACGGCTCTTTCGACGGTGGTAAATAACATTGAACAACGAAAAAAGACATTTACCCGTGGAGCATTTTCGGCTGATACGAAAAACGACATCGTCATTGCTCCGTCAGTGTTCGAAAGAATGTATGAGATGAAGGTAAAGAAAAAGTGGAAGGAAGTTGTTGGACCGATGTTCGCCAATGCTGCAACGTCAATTGTTCTAAACAACAAGTTATTGATTGTCAAAGTAAATTCGGCTGCCATACGGAATGAATTGCTCTTAAATAAGACGACAATTATCAACCGAATGAACGAAGAATTGAAACGACACGCGGTTTCAGAGATTATTTTCAAATGATATTGTTATAAAGATGTTAATATATTTGGATAATCTCTGTCGAAAACAAAAAAAAAATATTTACATTTGACGCACTAAAAATTGAATAGAAATGAAAAAAGTAGTTAGCATTTTATTGGTCGCATTATTTGGAATGGTGGGAACTTCAGTGTTCGCACAAAACAACTGTCTTAATTTCCACAAACAGAAATGTCAGTCAGCATCCACAAAGGGTTATATCATGTCAAATGATTCTCGTAGTGCAATGATGCGTAAAGGTCAAACATCTGAGTTTAGAATCACAATTTATCAAGGAAAGGATTATAGAATATCTGTTTGTGCAGATGAAGCAAGTTTGGGTAGCACAATCCACATGCGTCTTATTGATTACGAAACCGAAGAGTTGCTTTATGACAACAAGGATTTCAATTATGTGAAAGATTTTGAATTTACAGTTGTTCAAAGTCGTCAGATTAAAATCTCTATTGAAATTCCTGAGGAACAAAATTCTAAGGCAGCTGCAAATACGACTGGTTTGATTTCTAAAAGCATCAATCAGGGTTGTGTAGGCGTAATGATCGAAGAAATGAGTACGCCAAAAACGGGATTCTAATCGTCAGCACATATTCTATAGCGAAAGGCAGCGACTATATTATTGTATAGTTTAGGTTTACGTTTCTTATATTTTTACAAAACGGACTATGAAAAAATCAATCTCTCTCATCATAGCGTTCTATAACGATATGATGTTTTTGGAAATGATTTTTGAACAACTGAAAAAGCAAACATTCAAAGATTTTGAAGTTGTCATTGCTGATGATGGTTCGAGAGAAGATGTTGTTAAACGTATTTCGCAAATCAAAGATGAAATGCCTTTCCCCGTACAACACGTGTGGCACGAAGATTTGGGCTGGCGTAAGGACGTGATTTTGAACAAGGCAGTCGTTGCCTCTAAAACCGATTATCTGGTATTTATAGACGGCGACTGCATTCCTCATCATAAATTTTTGGAAGAACACTGGAAATTTAGAAAGGAAGGTGAAGTTGTTGCCGGCAGACGAGTTCCGCTGACAAAGAAAATTTCCGATTCTTTGACAGTGGAAAAGGTGAGGGACGGCATTTTGTCAAGGATATTTATTCCGACGTTGTGGGCTGGGGTAACCGAAGAAGAAAGTCATGTTGAAAATATTATTCGTATCACTTCACCCTGGATACGGAAGGTATTTCTCAAACAAAAAATTAATGGTTTGTTGGGATGCAATTTTGGCATGTTCAAAAGCGATTTATTAAAAGTTAACGGTTTTGACGAACGATACTTGATTCCTGCAACGGGTGAGGATACTGATTTGGAGGCTCGTCTGAATAGAATTGGAATATATTGTCGTATATACAAACACGTGTTGACAGTATTCCATAAGCATCACAAGCGTTTAGAAGTTGATGCAACCGAAAATATCAAATTGTTACAGTACAATGAGGAGCATAATATAAGTTATACGCCTTGGGGTATTGTAAAACAGTCTGATAAGTAGATACCTCTATTAGCCGTATTTATTCCTTTGTAAAGTTTTTATTTAAACAGAGATTTTTGTATATCATACAAATAGTGTAATTTCGCATCAAAATTTGAATCTATGTTTGTTGAGATAATGGACACGACGTTACGCGATGGGGAACAAACCAACGGCGTGGCGTTTACCGAAAAAGAAAAACTTTCTATCGCTCGGCATCTCCTTACCGAAGTACAGGTAAATCGGTTGGAGATAGCTTCTGCTCGTGTTTCAAATGGTGAATTTGATAGTGCGGCACGAATTATTCAATGGGCAAAAGAAGCAAAGTGTTTGGATAAAATCGAAATTCTCGGTTTTCTCGACAATCATATTTCTATTGACTGGGTTAACAAAGTAGGAGGGAAATGCGTCAATTTGTTGTGCAAAGGATCGTTGCGACAATTGGAAGGACAGTTACGTAAAACTCCTGAAGAACATATTGCTGACATTAAGGAAAGTATTGCATACGCCGAATCGCTTGGTATTAGTGTGAATGTGTATCTTGAAGATTGGTCGAACGGAATGCGACATTCCGAGGATTATGTGTATTATCTGCTTGATAATTTGGTAGACACATCAATAAAACGTTTTATGTTGCCTGACACGTTAGGCATTTTATATCCCAAGGAAACATATAAATTTTGTAAAGATATTCGTGCTCGGTATCCGAATCTTCATTTTGACTTTCACGGACATAATGATTACGGTTTGGCGGTGGCAAACACGACTGCTGCATTGACTGCTGGTTTCAACGGCATTCATACTTCGGTGAACGGTTTGGGTGAACGTGCAGGAAATACGGCATTGTCAACCATCGTTCCGTGTATTCACGACCATTTGCGAATGGGAACAACGGTGAAGGAAATTTATCTGAACAAAATAAGTAAGATAGTTGAAACGATTTCGGGAATCCGTGTCGCTTCAAATATGCCGATTATTGGCGAAAATGTGTTCACGCAAACTGCTGGTGTTCACGCCGACGGTGACAGGAAGGGCAACTTGTACTGCAACGAGTTGATTCCAGAACGATTTGGCCGTGTTCGTAAGTATGCGTTGGGAAAAACGTCGGGAAAGGCAAATATTGAAAAGAATCTTCAGGAATTAGGTCTTGAACTTGATGCCGAAGTTAAAAAACTTATTACCAAACGTGTTGTTGAATTAGGCGACAGAAAAGAGTCTATTACCACGGAAGACTTGTATTTCATTGCTCGTGAGGTAATGGAAAACAAAAAGATAGAGGAAAAAGTGGTGATAGAGAATTATTACGTTTGTAATGTAATGGGATTAAAACCTGTTGCCACCATCAGTCTGAAAATTGACGGTATTCGTTATGAACAAACTTCGGCAGGTGATGGTCAATACGACGCATTGATGAAGGCATTGCATAAAATCTATGACCAAAGAATGGTTGAAATTCCAAAATTGGAAGATTATGTGGTGACGATTCCTCCTGGTGGAAAAACCGATGCGTTGGTTGAGACGGTCATCACGTGGAATGATGGCAATAGAACATTCAAAACACGTGGACTTGACTTGGACCAAACTTCGGCTGCTATCAAGGCAACGCATAAGATGTTGAATATCATTGAAATGTAGTTTATCTTAGTTGTCCGTACCAAACAATCGGTAAGTCTTGAGGAACATCAATTTCGTGGTCGAAAATGCCATATACGGTTGCTCCGCTTCCGCTCATTGAGGCATATACGGCGCCAAGGTTGTACATGGTTTCTTTTACTGCTTCAATTTCTGGATGATTTTTGAAAATAGATGTTTCAAAGTCATTTTCAATACAATGTTTCCATTGCGAGATGTCGTTTGGTAGTTCTGCAAGTAACGAATGTTCCCGTTTCCGAGGGGTTACGCCACGATATGCCTCTGCCGTACTGATTGCCACGTCGGGTTTTACAAGAAGAATCCAATAGCCTTGTAACGAAAGGCTTATTGGGGTGAATATTTCGCCTCGTCCTTCTGCAAATATGGGTTTGTTGTTAATGAAGAATGGACAGTCGCTACCGAGTTGTAACGCCATTTTTTCAAGTTCCTCGTTGCTCGCTTCAACAGAGAAAAAAGAATTTATTGCTGACAAAATGAACGATGCATCAGCCGAACCTCCGCCCAAACCGCCGCCAAAAGGAATGTTTTTAAGCAGTTTTATGTGAATAGGCGGAATGTCATAGTGTGACTTGAAAATGTTCCACGCTTTGATGCACAAGTTTTTTTCGGGGGGCGTGTCAATCTGAATACCATAATTTTCAAAACGCAACTCAGAACTTTCAACAAATTCAAGACAGTCGCAAAGTCCGTGAACGGGGTAGAAGATGGTTTCCAAATTATGGAATCCGTCGGGTCGTTTTTCAGTGATTCGCAGACCGATATTGATTTTTGCGTTAGGAAAACAGATCATGCATCAAAGTTAAGGTCAAATTGTTCTTTTAGTTTTGTGAGTAATTTGTTCTCACTTGCCATTGTGTTGAATTTCTCCTGTGGATTCAATTCATATATGATGTTTTTGGCAGGTTTTCGATTGTCAATTGTCGTCGTTTGGGTTGCAATCTTTTTTTCGGACTGCAGGTCCATCATAATGTTATGACGAATGGGCTGTGGTTCAACAACTTTGGGCGTTGCCTGTGGTTGTTGCACAGTTTTTTTTTGTTCCGTTTGCAGAGGTGTTTGTACTATTGGCTGTACAGGTTGTTGTGGAGGAACTTGAACTTTGGGTTGAACGGGTTGTGGCTGCGGTTTTGCAACAGGTTGTGTCTTTGCCTCTGTTGTTTGGGCGGTTAGTTCAGTTTTTTTTTTAGAATGTTGCAGAATTGCAACAGTGCCAATTCAACGTGTAGGCGTTTGTTGTTGCTTTCCTTGTATTTTTCGTCAAAGCGTTGTGCCAAGTCAAGTGCGGTAAACAAGAACTCGATAGGGCAATTTTTTGACTGATTTGCATATCGTTCTTTTGTCGATTCGCTTACTTCGAGCAATGGAATTGTTTTTGGATCTTTGCTCACCAGTAAGTCTCTGAAATGGCTACACAAACCTTGTAGGAAATTTCTATCGTCGAAACCTTTGTTCAAAATCTCATCAAACGTGACTAATGCCGATGCGTAGTCCGATTTTAGGAAGAAGTCGGTCAGTTTGAAGAAATACTCGTAGTCAAGAACGTTGAGGTTTTCGATGGTATTCTGATAGGTGACGTTTTTGCCCGAAAAACTTACAATTTGGTCGAATATGGAAAGAGCGTCACGCAAACCGCCGCTTGCTTTTGTGGCAATCACGTTGAGGGCTTCCTTATCAATTGTAACACCTTCTTTTTCAGCGACATTGGCAAGATGATTGACAATGTCGTCAACTTTTATTCTGTTGAAATCAAAAATCTGACAGCGAGAAAGAATCGTAGGCAGAATCTTGTGTTTTTCTGTTGTTGCAAGAATGAAAATAGCGTGTCGTGGCGGTTCTTCCAATGTTTTTAGGAACGCGTTGAACGCTTGGGTGGAAAGCATGTGAACCTCGTCAATTATATAAACGCTATATTTCCCGATTTGTGGCGGGATACGCACTTGGTCAATCAACTGACGAATGTCGTCAACCGAGTTGTTCGATGCCGCATCGAGTTCCACCACGTTGAACGATGCCGATGTGTTGAACGATTTACAGGATTCGCATTCATTGCAGGCCTCCAATTCGGGCGAGAGATTCTGACAGTTGATTGTTTTTGCAAAAATTCTTGCGCACGTCGTTTTCCCTACACCACGTGGCCCGCAAAATAAGTATGCCTGACCGAGGTGTCCCGATTCTATAGAGTTCTTCAACGTGCGGGTAATTGATTCTTGCCCAATTACGGTCGCAAACGTCGCTGGTCTATATTTTCGTGCCGATACAATGAAATTTTCCATATCACAAATATACGAAAATTGCTTTTACAACCTACGTTTTTTGTTTTTTCTTTTTCGCAGCGGGAAAAAGAACGTTGTTAAGAATCAGACGGTATCCTGGCGAATTTTTGTGATTGTCCAAGTTGGTTGGTTGGTCGCCTACGTAGTGGCGATAATCTTCGGGGTCGTGACCGCCGTAGAATGTCCATGTGCCTTTGCCGTATGTCCCGTGAATATATTTTGCCTCTTTCGCCGATTTCAGTTCGCCCATAATCGTTGTGGTAGCCTTGATTAAATCCTCGTTAAATGCCGTCGTTTGCCCCATAAATCCCTTGATGATATTAGTGTGGTTTTGACATAGCATTGTCGGCACGGGGTCCCATTTTGCCGAAAATTCAAAAAGTGTGAAAAAATCCACGTTCTCGTTGACTTTGCGTGTCTCGGTAACGTCAATGTCGGAATATTCGTATTCCATAGGATTGCGTTTGAGCGTGAAGTTCTGAAACGCAAGGCATTTTGAGTAGTCCAGTTTTTCCTGGGCTTGCGGGTTGGCAGGGTCGCCGTCGAACATACTTTCACAAATATCGACGTTTTCGGCGGCGAGTGCTATGTCGAACGAGTCAGTTCCCGAACACATCGCAAAGAGAAATCCGCCATTTTCCACATAGAGTTTAATTGTTTTGGCAACATATAATTTTAAGTCCGAAACTTTTGAAAAGCCGTATTTGCGTGCTTCCGCCTCGGCATTTTTCTGTTGCTCAACGTACCAAGGGGCATTATGGTAACTTGCGTAGAATTTGCCGTATTGTCCCGTGAAATCTTCATGGTGCATGTGTAGCCAGTCATATTTTGACAATTCGCCATTGATGATTTCGCCGTCGTATATCACGGTGTAGGGAATTTCGGCGTAGGTGAGCGCCAAAGTGACCGCATCGTCCCACGGCAGTTTGTCTTTGGGAGAATACACTGCCATTTTGGGTGCTTTTTCAAGTTTCACCGCGTCCATGTTAACATCGTTTGACGAGACTTCTGCCAATATTGACGATACTTTCACGTCGGCAATGATTTCGTATGAAACGCCCCGAATGTCACATTCTTTCTTGATGTCGGGATTGTATTCTATGAGGAAACTTCCGCCACGGTAGTTCAGCAACCAATCAATGGTGATGCCGTTTTGCAATACCCAATACGCTATGCCGTATGCTTTGAGATGGTTTTTCTGACTATTGTCCATGGGAATTAGGAAACCAAATGCAAAGCAGAGATTATAGGCACACGTAAGCAATATGGAAAACAGAATCTTTTTCATTTGTTAAAATGGCATAGGTGCTTCGGTAGATGCACCACCCAATGGATTTTCGTTAGTGTTATTTCCTGCAAAAGCATTTGCTTCGTTAGAGAGCTTTGATTTCTTGTATTCCATTTCTTCGAAATCAAATTTTTGATTCTCAATAGGTTCGTCAGGATTTGTCGCTGAAAAAGTTGTTTCTACATCTCTAAATTTCATGAATTCGCCGATGAATTCCATCTCAACGTAACCATTGGCTCCGTGACGGTTTTTCTCAATGATAATTTTTGATTTCCGGCTGATGTCGTTTCCTTCGCTATCCACGTTGCTTCTTATTGCTTTGGCTTCACGGTGGATGAATAGCACCATATCGGCATCTTGTTCAATTGCTCCCGATTCACGCAAGTCGGATAGTTTCGGCTCCTTGTCGGCTCCTTGACGGCCTTCCAACGAACGGTTTAACTGCGACAAGGCAATGATAGGAATCTTCAACTCCATTGCGATAGACTTGATTTGGCGAGAAATGTAACTTACTTCTTGTTCACGAGCCAATGTCTTGCCCGAGGTCATAAGTTGCAAGTAATCGACCACGATACATTCCACCGCATTTTTCTCGACAAGGCGGCGGCATTTCGAACGAAATTCGTAGATAGAAATACCAGGGGTGTCGTCGAAGAAAATTTTTGCGTTTTCCAGGCGCTCTTTTGCCGTAAGTAGTCGGTCTAATTCCGTTTCGTTGAGATTTCCCGTACGAAGTTTGTTCTGGTATAGTTCCGCTTCGCCTACCAACAAACGGGTAGCAAGTTGTTCGCAACTCATTTCAAGAGAAAACATTGCCACGGAACGCCCATAATCCATTGCCATATTTCTCAGCATGGTCAGCACAAATGCTGTTTTACCCATACCTGGACGTGCGGCAATAACAATCATATTACCTTCCTGCCACCCCGAAGTAATGGCATCGACCTTGGTAAAGCCCGTTGGCAGACCGATGATGGTTCTCTTTGCGTCGCGGGCAACGAGAACTTGGTCATAGACATTGGCAACAACGTCCTTGATGTTTTGAATAGAACGTTTCTTGAGACTTTGGTCGGTAACGGTCATGATGTTTTTTTCGGCGAAGTCCGTCAACTCCGACAATTCACATTCGGGAGAAAACGCCTTTTCGCAGATTTGAGACGAAACGCTAATCAGTTCTCGTTGGATATATTTTTCTACGAGAATTTTAGTGTGTGCCTCGACATTTGCCGACGATGAAACTTTCATCGTCAAATCAGAAATATATGCAGGACCACCAATGGTGTCTAATTCGTTTTGGGCATTGAGTTTGTCAATCACCGTCATAAGCGTAATGGGGCTTGCCTCACGGTACAAACTATCCATTACTTTAAAAATAATTTGGTGCTTAGGAATGAAAAAAATCTCGGGTTTTAGGTAGTTCATTACGTCGGGAATTGCATCCTCGTTAATGAGCAACTGACCTAATACGGTTTCTTCCAACGATTCCGAATAGGGAGGAACTTTCCCAGCGTAATCAACGCTTACAACCACTTCTCTTGGTGGATATTTTGAATTGTTTGCCATACATTTTTATTTTTACGACACAAAAATATGGAAGTCTTTTGTGGTCTGCAACGTGAAAATATAAACAACACGATGTTGGTTGATTGTTAAAAAACAGTGTTAATCCACTATACACGCGTCCTCGAACGAAAATCCGTTCAAAAAGTCGTGGATGTTCATTCTACGTTTCCCTTCTATCTGAATCTCAATAGGTTGAATGAATCCATCTTGAGTAGTGATGGCAATGGAATTATTTTTATTAACAATGACACCAGTTGGTAGCGTGTGATTTTCTATAATACAATGTGCCACAAAGATTTTGAACACCGAAATCGTGTCGTTTTTCTTAATTTGCGTCCACGCTCCCGGATAGGGGGAAAAACCTCGAATATGATTGTTAATGTTTTCAGTAGAATTGTTCCAGTTGATTTTGCATGTATTCTTGAAAATCTTTGGGGCAGGTTTTAGTTCCGATTCATTTTGAAACAAGGTTTTTTGGTCAATGCCTTGTGTCTTGCCATTTTCCAACAATTGCAATGTTTCCAACAAAAGTAGCGAACCGCTTTCCTGTAATTTGTCGTGAAGCGTGCCGGCAGTTTCGTCGTCGGCAATGGCAACTTCTTTTTTAAGAAGAATGTTACCCGTGTCAATCACCTCGTTTATCAAGAAACTTGTTACCCCTGTTTTTTTCTCACCATTGATAATTGCCCAGTTAATTGGCGCGGCGCCACGGTATTGTGGTAGGAGAGAGGCGTGAATGTTGATTGTGCCGATTTTGGGGATTTGCCATACGACTTTTGGCAACATTTTGAATGCGACCACTACAATCAAATCAATGTTCAGCGCTTGTAATTCCTGTAAAAAAACTTCGTCTTTTAACGATTCTGGTTGCAGGATTGGCAAGTTTTTCTCTTTTGCAAAGACTTTTACCGCTGATTCGTTGATTTTCTTTCCACGCCCGGCAGGTTTGTCTTGACCAGTTACAACGGCAACTACATTATAATTATGTTGCAACATAATTTCCAATGGGCGTACCGCAAAGTCTGGGTTACCCATATAAACAATACGTAAAGGGCTTGCCATTGTTATGATTTCTTAAAAATCTTTTTGTACCAAGGAACTTTCACCGTGTCTTCGTCGCTGTAATAACCGTGATTTTGCGTCTTGTCGCGATATGTTCCGTAGCCGTATCCATATCCGTAACCATATCCGTAACCGTAACCAGCATCAAGATTAACGTCGTTCAACAAGATAGACAAGTTGTTGATTTGTTGTTCTTTAGCCAAGGAGTTAGCCAATGTGATAGATTCCTTATTGGTATAATTCTGACGCATTACGAAAATGTTGCAATGAGCAAATTTTGCAATTGCGATAGTGTCGGCTACAAGTCCGATAGGAGGTGTATCGAGTATGATATAGTCGTAACCTCTTTGCTTGCAGTTATTTATGAAATCGTTGAATTCAGGGCTTTCAATCAATTCGGCAGGATTTGGCGGAATTGGACCCGCAACAATCACGTCAAGATTTTGAATGTCGCTGTGAACGATGATGTCATCCAGAGAATCACGACCAATCAAGTGGGTCGTAACACCAATGTTGTTTGACATATTCAACATTTCAGCCAGACGAGGTTTTCGTAAGTCAAGACCGATAATAAGCACTTTTTTGTTGATGAGTGAAAGAATTGCCGCCAAGTTCAAGGCACAGAACGATTTACCTTCACCCGAAATTGTCGAGGTGAGGGCAATGATATTGGTTTCGTCGCCATGTTTTAAGAAATAAGCCAAATTCGAACGAATTGCACGGAACGATTCCGCAATCGAAGATTTTGGTTTTGTCTTTACCGGAACTTTGTCGGAATGTTTATTGTGAAGAATCGTTCCGATGATAGGTAACGATGACTTGCTTTCTATGTCGGTCTTGTCCTTTATCGTATAGTCAAAGTAGTTTAACAATATTATGATGGCACAAGGAATAAAGATTCCCAAGAAAATTGCAACAAGAAGCAATATTTTAAGTCGAGGGAACGATTGTTGTGCGTTTTCGGCACGGGCAGGGTCAATTATTTTTATGTCGGAAACGTTACCAGCTTTTGTTAACCCGATTTCAGCGCGTTTTTGTAGCAAAAAGCTAAATACGGTGTTGTTAACATCAAATTGGCGTTGTATGCTGATTAATTCACGTTCTGTACTTGGTAGTTGTTGAATTTCAGTATCTGTTTTTTCAATTTCTTTTTTTATCTCATTCAATTCCAATTTTGTTGATTCTATCAAACTATTCACGTTGTCAACTAATGACGTGATAGTTTGTTCAATCTTCATATTAACTATTTGTAAATTTGGGTTGTCGGGAGTGGCACTATATGTTAGGACTTGTTTTTCTGTGTATAATGCATTCAATTGGGTAATCAAAGACTTGAGTAATGGGTCGTCAATACCTGTAATTGACGGCATTTTTATATCTTGCATATCATCGTTCTTAATTGAACGTAATATGTAGTTATAGTATTTAAGATTTATTTCTTGTTTTGATTTGGTTTTTTCCTGTTCTTCCAGTTTCTTGTACAAAAGAGTACCTTCATCACTTAAGTTTACAATTTTGTTATTAGAACGGAATTTTTCAAGATTAGATTCTGCAAACATCAAAGAATCTGAGATTTGAGTCAGTTGGTCATTTATAAAAGATTCAGATTTTTGTGATGTCTCATTTTTGTCTTCCAAATCTTGTTCTATACAAACGTCAATGAGACCATTTAAGAAATCTGTCGCTTTTTCAGGTACGTTATCTTTTATCGAAAGATTTACAATAGTTCCTTTTTTTGAACTTGCCTCGACAACAAGATTTTTCTGATAAATTTTTGTTAGTTCGTTGTAGTTGTTGATGAGAAAACGAAACGCCAAGCGATTATCCTTAAATTTATCCATATCGAAATCGTCGGCCTTGCGAATAGTGAATTTGTATATAGAGTCACAATACTGTTCGCCCCATACCATTACTTGTGAAATGGTACATGTGTCACGTTCAATCGTTAATCGGTATTCGTCATCAGAAATGATTTTTACATCAATAAATTCTGGAGTGTATTGATTTTTATCATTATAATCTCGATATGAGGTGTCCAAGTCAACCCAGAATGGCGACGATTTGTAAATCTCCACATCGTGGACACGTCCGTGGTTGAAATAGGAGATTTGAAAATTTTGTTTTTCAAGAGATTTTCGAATCAATGAATAAGATTGCAAGATACCGATTTGATTGTCGATGTTTGCCTTTCCCGAAGTGCTTGCGCCAAATTCCTTTAACAGTGAAGTCATTCCACCGAGCGCGTCTTCTTTTTCTACAATAATAATTGACGATGAGGCTTCAAAAACTTTTGTAGCATATCGATTTACTAAAAAAGCTAAAACACCACAAATGATACAAGATATCACTATCCAGTACCATTTGGAAAGAATCAGCTTTACGTAAGCTAAAATATCTATATCTTCTTCTAATTCAGTGTATTGTTCGTTTGCCATAGTGTGTTATTTAAGTACAGAGTTGAAGAATGTTAATGTTGTAACCAATGTTGTCAAACCTGAGAATACGAGAGAAATTGTTGTCGTATTTAATCGGAATGCACGGAGAGGTAGTGGCTCTACGATAACAATATCGTTTGGCAATAAATAAAAACTCTCTGTTGCAATGACATTTTCCTTGGTCAAATCAACGCGAAATGTGATGTTTTCGTTATTGATGGTTCGTACAATTAAGATACTCTTTCTGTTTCCGTATTGCGTAATGTCACCCGCAAGGGCAAGAGCCTCAAAAAGATTGATGCTGTTACGCAATATGCTGTATGTCCCAGGACGGTTTACTTCACCCAAAACCGAGATTTTTGTGTTAAGTAGTTTGAGAATAACCGTGGCATTTTTGAAATAACCGTTGATTTTCTCTTGCACCAGATTCTCTGCTTGGCTGATAGTCAATCCCGAAAGATTTATTGTGTCAATTACGGGTAGGCGGACGTATCCGTTTTCATCTATAGTGTAACCTTTCAATGCTGTAGAAACTTCACCAGTGGTATTAACGCCACCACCACCCATGTCAAGGTTGAATAAGGAACTTGTTTCTTTGTCAATGCTTAACACTTTTATATAAACCACGTCACCAGGTTGTAAAATGACACGCAAGTCGTTTTGGTTGAAAACCATCGTAGTGTCACCTTTGGGGTGATCGTTCATATAGACAAGTTTTTTCCGTGAGGTACAGTTTGAAAATAGGAGTACACCTACACAAATCAAGCAGAACAGAAAACGTTTCTTCATTTCAAGTATTTTGTTAGTGAATGAATGGAAATTGTCGAGACATTCTTCATTCATTTTTGTTTTGGGCAAAGATAGTGTTTTTTCCTATTATTACTTTATTATTTATAGAATGTTTTTGTGGTGAGAAAAATGTTTTTGTTAATAACTTTTTTGGCAAGATTCTTGACAAGGGGAGTATGATGTTGTAATTTTATGAACGAATAAAATTTATTTTATGCTAAATTATTGTTATGAAATATTATCGAAAATGAGTTTCGATAGAGAGCTCTTCCAAAAAGAGTTGAAGAAGTGTATTGGCTATCTAAATCAAAGTGACGCTGAAATTCTTCGGGATTGGGTTAATGAGAAATTTAAGGATTTAGTAGCAGCCTAAAGCGACAGGGAGCAATAAAATGCTCCCTTTTTTTATGCTTTTTATTCAACAAGAATTAAAAAAGTATATTTTTGAAAAAATGATATTTAGCAATGATTTACACAGTTGGAGAAACGGTTATTGATTTGATTTTCAAGAATATGCAGCCGCAAGCGGCGAAAGTTGGCGGCTCGGCATTGAACACGTCGGTGAGTTTGGGGCGGCTTGGTAACGAGGTGGCTTTCATTTCGGAAATTGGCTCTGATGAATTGGGGGAGTGGTGTCTGTCTTTTTTGAATGAAAATGGCGTGAAAACGTCTTATTTAATCGAATACGACGATAAGAAAACCTCGTTGGCATTGGCGTTTCTCAACGAAAACAACGACGCAAAATATCAGTTTTATAAGGAATTTTCGTCTCCGATGCCCGAAATTTCTGTTCCGTTTCAATCATCGGACATTATCTTGTTTTCTTCTTCGTTTGCCATAAACTCACGTGTGAGAAAAAGTGTTGCAAATGTTTTGCGTTGTGCGAATTCTCAACACGCATTACTTATGTACGATCCCAATATGCGTAAGCCGTTGGATAAAGAATCGGAGGCGTATTCGTTTGTTTGTGAAAATTGTAACTATGCCGACATTGTGCATTTTTCCGACGAGGATGCTCAGGCAATATTTGGCACAAGCGACGTGAATGAGGTGTTTTCCGAGTTGAAAAAAGCAAACGTAAAAGTGCTGGTTTTCACACAAAATAAGAATGATGTGATTGTTAAAACACATAAGGATACGCTTTTTTATAATGTTCCTCAAATCACGCCTGTGAGTACGATAGGTGCTGGCGACACGTTTAATGCAGGTTTATTGCATTGCTTATCAGTGAAGCATGTTACCAAGGGTGATTTGGATGTTCTTTCTTCTGATTTCTTCGATGAGGCGATTCCGTTTGCTATCGCGTGTGCAGGAAACGTGTGTCAGTCAATCGATAATTATGTTGACGTGCAGTTTGCCGCTCGTGTTACTCGTAAATAGGCACGTATCGTCGTAGTCGTACTTTTGTTCCTCCTTCGCTGTATTGGATTTCGTCGAACTGGAATCTGCTGATTAAAATTCCTCGTCCGTGGAGTCTGTTGCATTCCGATTCTTTTGCAAGACTCGAAATTTCACAAAGGTTGAAACCACATCCTTCGTCTTTTATGAACCACTCGTCGTATTCGGGTTCTTGGTGAAACGTGATTGTGATGTTTTTGTCTTTGTATAGTTCATTTGCCTGTCTTTGTTCTAAAAGCGACTCAAAAGTTCCGTTCAAAATGGCTGCTGATTTCTCCTCGAACGAAATATTGAGGTTTCCGTGTTCTATCGCATTGATAATCAGTTCTTCAAGTCCCGTGCGAAGTTCTGTTTTTATATCTTTAAAAGCGGGATTCGCTTTTTCTAATAGTTCGTCAACGACTTGTGCGATCCCCGATATGGTATTGTTTGTTGTAAGAGAAAAAGACAGTGGTTTTTCAATGGTGTTTTGTACTTTTTTTTGTGGTCTGGATTTTAATATATATTCATATCTTTTTAGATAATTTGCTAAATCATGCGTTTCCAAAGGAAGAATAATATAGTTACTTATGCCATATCTCATTGCGTTAAAAATGGTGGCTGAGTCATTTTCGTTAATGACGATATTGAGAATGGTTTGCGGTTTTATTTGTCGTATTTTCTTGAATAGTGCACCGTTGTCATTTTCAACGAGTTGCATTTCGCAAAGCACTATGTCTGGTAGGAAACTAGGCAGAATCTCGACTGCTTGTTCGCACGAGGTAAGGCATTTATAATTGAAATTTGTATTGAGAACGGCATTAGTCAATGGGGAGGTTATATTTTTCTCCTTACTGATTATCAGTATTTTAAAAGATTGATTCATACCGTTGATTTGATTTTTCAAATATAGCGTTATAACTGTTGGTATGGTGAATGAGAATTTGTGAAAAATAAACAAAATATTCACTTTTTAGTTGCTAATAAGGAGTCTTTGCATATTAATGCATTGATAGTTATTAACTTTTTATCAAGAATTGTGGATTTTGCTATTTCAAAAGTGTACATTTGTAAAATGAGTATTGGTGCTTTTACCAATCGGGATATTTTATAGAAATGGATAATTTAAAACAATAGCTATGAAAAAGATTATTACTTTATTCTCAATGATTGTGATTTGCTTGTCGGCAAATGCACAATACAGTTCTTTTGAACTTAGGGAAGGCGATTCGGGGCCATTTTTCTCGATACCATTTGATAGTCGTTCTTCTGTTGATTTGAATAATGATGGTCAGAAAGATACGTGGCTATCGGGTAATGGCGATATTCTTATGGATGCCGCCTATGAAGAATGGCAGCCAGAAGTTGGCGAGTCATTTACCTTATATATGAAAGGTGTTTCTAAAGTTTCTGGGAAATTGATGATGGTCATTGCCGATAGTAGTTATTTGGCAAACGGTTGGATAGAATTGTCGTCAAGGGCAGAAATAGACTTGGTGGAAGGAAAAGAGTTTGAATTCAATGGCTATTTTTCAATAAACAACACAACAAAATTGACTATGGATGGACAATTTGGTAATGCTGGCGATGAAGCAAAACAGGAAATAACGAGGGGATTGCTATATTTTGCAGTTTTTCCAACTACGGAGATTGGTCAAAATGAAATTTTATTTGAGTGTTCTGATTTTTCGGTGAATTATCAATGGAGTGGCTCTATTGTGGTGTTGCATATACCCGATATAACGGCGGAAGTTGGGGCTATAATTCCAAGAATAAAACTTTCTGATTACTTCCTCATTGACGAAGGGACAAAAATGCAATATTCGTCGTGGATAGAAGAAGATGAATCTCATGAATATTTTGAGGAAAATGCTTTGTTCCGAGCAAAGGTAATCAATGGTGAATTAAGTATTTCGGCGTTTGCTGCAGGAGAATACCATATCGAGATAATGGGTATGCCAGTGAGGGAAGAAGGAAATGAACAGCACGAAAGCGAAGGTCGTGGATCAGTGCGCGTGATTATTACAGAGAGACATGTTGAGAATGTTGAAACGTGTAACATTGAATTGAAAGAAACTATTAAGAATGTAACTTGTGGTGGCGATAGAGATGGTAGTATTGTCGTTGAGGCTTTTGGTGGCGTTGAACCATATTCCTATCGTTGGAGTACGGGTCGTACCGACAATGGTATTTATCATATGAGTGGCGGTATGTATTCCGTTGTCGTTGAAGATTCGGTAGGTTGTATGGTAACGGGTGTTTATGAGATAGAAGAAAGTTATATTCCTTATGACTTGTATCCTGACATATTGGCTCGTCCAACGTGTAATGAAAATGATGGAAAGGTAGAATTTGATAGTGAATATAGTCAGGAATATACATTTAAATGGGATGATGGCGTGGAAGGTTCTGCACGAGATGATTTGGCAGCTAGAATGTATAAAATTGAAATAAGCGATAAGAATGGATGTTCAAGAACCGTTGATTTTCCATTGAGTAACTTTAATATTTGGGCATCAGATCAATGGGAGTCTGTGAAATGTGGAAATGATGGTGTCATTTATTATTCAATTTATGGTGCTACAGCTCCATATACTTTTTACATAGATGATAATAAGGTTGAGGCAGATGAAGAAAATGAAAAGATATCTGGGGTATCAATTGGTAATCATAAATTAACTATTGTTGATGTAGATGGTTGTCAGGCAGACGAAATGGTTACAGTTCATAAAAATTATTATCCACAACCGGAAATTTATTCGGTGTCGTATGCCGAAGATTCAAAGTCCATTATCGTAATGTGGACGTTTGATAGCTCTGATTGGCATGCCGATCCGGAAGACTTGAAGAAATATATGGATAATATTGATTATTTCACCATCTATCGTGAAACGAGCGAGCAGAAAGGTGATTATGATTCCATTGGTTTTGTAAAAAGCACATTCCCGTTATATCAAGATTATGATTTGTCGGAAGATAATGCATCGTACCGTTACAAAATCTCGGCTACCGATTATTGTGGTGAAACAACGGAAATGAGTTATACGGAAAACAAGTCTATAGGATTGACTATGACTACGGAAGAAACGGAAAATGGCAAAACGAAGGTTAATTTGTCGTGGACGGCATACGAAGGGCAATTCTTTGATTCATATTCAGTTTACCGAAAGACAAAAAGCAAGAATCTTGACGTGGCAAAAGTTGCTCCTAATAAAATGACATATTCAGAAATGGTTCCCGCAGGAACGAGAGGATATTTTGTTGGTGTTACTTTCCCCGATACCTTATATTTTGACGAAAATAACACTCCGTTGTTGAAGGCTGAAAGTGGTCCGTTTGCGCTGGCCCTCAGCAATATAGCGGAACTGGAAAATGTTGATGCAATCCCGACGATTAAAAATACAGCTGTAGTGTATGCAAAAGATAAAAGCATTATAGTACAAGGTGCAAAATCAAATGTGACAATTTATGATGTTCAAGGTCGTTTTGTTACACAAAAAACTGTACGTCAGGATATAGAAACAATTCCTCTTGAAAAGAAAGGATGTTATATCGTGTTTGTTGACGAAACACAAGGATTTGAGGTAATTGTTTGGTAATCAAACAAATTCTAAAAAAACAGGTTTTGGTTTGCTACGTTTGTAGCTAACTAAAATTTTGCTATTAATGGAATTTGTAGTTCACCAAATGGTTTTTGCGAAACGCGAAGTGCGGGACAAAGTTGTTGGCGCTTGAATTCACATCGTTTGAGTAATCGTAGCGTTTTTTCGACCACATCTTTTTCAAATCCCATTGCTAGAATCTCGTCTTGCGTTTTGCCACATTCAATGTATTGATACAGAATGGCATCCAATACGTCGTAATTTGGTAACGAATCGGAATCTTGCTGATTCGGATGGAGTTCTGCCGATGGCGGTTTGATGATAGTGTGTTCAGGAATAATTTCCTTGTCACGGTTGATGTAACGGGCAAGTTTGAAAACGTCGGTTTTGTACACGTCGCCAAGTATCGAAATGCTTCCGTTCGTGTCGCCGTAAAGTGTGCCATAACCAACCGCCACTTCGCTTTTGTTAGATGTGTTCAGTAAAATGTTGCCGAACTTGTTGCTGAGAGCCATCAACAATAATCCGCGAATTCGGGCTTGAAGATTTTCTTCGGCGACGGAAAATGGCAAATCTTTGAAAATGGGCGATAAAGTGGACAATGTCTCATTGTAAATTGATTTTATGGGAACAATGTCATATTGTACACCAAGATTTTTTGCCAAACCTTCGGCGTCGGTAATGGAATGTGACGTTGAATATTCCGAAGGAAGGAGCAGAACTCTGATGTTTTCACTGCCAATTGCTTCGGCGGCAAGGGCAAGTACCACAGCCGAGTCAATTCCGCCCGAAAGGCCGAGAGTTGCTGTTTTGAATCCATTTTTTGAGAAATAATCTTGTATGCCGAGAATTAACGCATCGTGAAGTAAGGCGATTTCGTTGAATTCTTCTTTTGCAAGTGGTTCGTAGTTCTTATCCGTGTCGAAAATGACAAAATCTTCCTTAAAATAGGGGAGTTGGATGATTTTTTCTCCCTTGGCGTTCAGCACATACGAATGACCTTCAAAAACCCGTTCGGTGTTTGCTCCCACTTGATTTACGCAAATTACAGGACAATGTGTTTTTGAAAATTGCTCAGAAACATGTGAATCCTTGTATTTGAACTGTTTGGTTGTGATGTTGATTGCCAACGAAATACCATTTTCTTCTTCGGGAACGTCGTCGCCAACGCATACGGCAATTTTCTGGTTTTTCCATTCAAAGAAGTTTTTCTCCGTATCGGTCAAAAAATATTTTGATTCCAAGTGTGAGAGATTTTTCTTGTTGAAACGACGGGTAATGATGCCATTTTCAATCAATATGGCAGAATCATACACTTTTGTCTCGTTTTCGTCCTCGCAATAGGTGGGACACCCGATTAACACCGCGATTTCATAGGATTCGGTTGCAATGCGTTGTAACACCTGCATAGTCGTTTCCAGAAAATCTTCTTTTTGCAAGACGTCAAATGGGAAAGAGCCACAGACGCTCATTTCGGGAAAAACGATAAAATCTGCTTTTTGATTTTTCGCTTCAAATATTGCTTTGGAAATCTTGGTTGCATTTTTGCCAAAATCGCCAATAGAGTAGTTTTGTTGAGCAATTGCTATCTTCATACAAAATAAATTTATTGGTACAAAATTATAAGTTATTTTGTTAGTTTAGTTAATTTTTGAAAGTTTTTTAATGAAAAAACAATGGCTTGAAAAAGTTTTCTGATACAGATAAAAAGAATCGCCGAGAATGTGTATTTTTGTGTTATAAAAAACAAAATACAATGATAAACACTACAATCAATGGAATTGACATTACCAAAATTCTGTTTCTTGACATTGAAACTGTGCCGCAACATGGTTCCGAAGCAGAATTGACCGAAACAGAACGGCTCTTGTGGCAGAAGAAATCTGCTCGTATGGCAAATGATACGATGACAGCCGAGGAACTCTACCAAAAAGCGGGAATTTTTGCGGAATTTGGGAAAATAGTATGCATTTCTGTCGCATTTTTGTATAATGACAGAGGTACTCTAAAAATGCGTGTGCGCTCGTTTGCCAACGATGACGAGGCGTGTTTGTTGAACGATTTTATGTCGTTGGTCAACAAACATTTTAATACAAAGAAGATTTTCTTCTGTGCTCATAACGGCTACGAGTTCGATTTCCCGTTTATTGCGCGTCGGGCATTGATACACGGAATTAGCGTGCCAATAACCTTGGATACTCGTGGCAAAAAGCCGTGGGAGATTCAGCATTTGGACACTTTGGATTTGTGGCGCTTCGCCGATTACAAAAACTACACCTCGTTGGCTTTGTTGGCGTATGTTTTTGGCATTCCTACGCCCAAAGACGATATTGATGGCTCGCAAGTGTGTGAAGTGTATTGGAAAGAACATGATTTACAGCGAATTATGAACTATTGTCAGAAAGATGTGATAACGGTTGTTCAACTTTTTAGAAAATATCGTTGTGAGGATTTGATTCCCGAAGAAAATATTGTGATTGTGAATGAGTAATATCTTCTTCGTTCGCATATAAATATGTATTTTTGCAAAAAATAATACTGATGAAACGATTTCCGGCAGAGTGGGAAAAACAAGATTGCGTACAACTTACGTGGCCACACAAGGGAACAGATTTTTCCGATGTGTATGACTGTGCTGTTGCCTGTTTTGTTGCAATAGCAAAGGAAATTAGTAAACGAGAGAAATTGGTAATTGCTTGTAAATCAAAGCAAAATGCTCTTGATGAACTTGGCTCTGTAATGAACGGAAATATTTCGTTCGTCGAGGTCGATACCAACGATGTGTGGGCGAGAGATCACGGAGCTATCACGGTTTTTGAAGACGGAATCCCCGTTTTGTATGATTTTACATTTAACGGTTGGGGACAAAAATTTCCTGCCGAAAAAGACAATGCTATTACGGCACAATTATATAAATCAGGTGTCTTTGCCTCGGCAAAGTATCAGGATCTGTCGCAGTTTGTGTTGGAGGGTGGTTCCATAGAAACTGACGGGCAGGGCGTGTTGTTGACGACCGGATCTTGCTTGTTAAGCAAATATCGTAATCCTCAAATGACAAAAACTGATATCGAGCAGTTTTTGAAAACTACGTTCAATGTGCAGAAAATTCTTTGGCTTTCGCATGGTGAATTGGCAGGGGACGATACCGACGGGCATATCGATACCTTGGCTCGATTAGTTTCAAAAGATACCATTGCGTACGTACACTGTAATAATGCAGATGATTTGCATTTTGCTGATTTGCAAGCAATGAAAGCAGAGTTGGAGTCGTTTACCACATTGGAAGGGAAACCATATAATTTGGTTCCGCTACCGATGGCTTCGCCTGTGTTTGACGAAGAAGGAAATCGCATTCCTGCGACGTATGCGAATTTTTTGATTATGAACGATGCGGTTTTGTTGCCAGTTTATGATTGTGAAACAGATGCGCAAGCCGTGCAAACGCTTCAAACGATATTTCCCGAGAAGGAAATTGTGCCAATTGATTGTTCTGTATTAATTTTGCAACATGGTTCATTGCATTGCGTCACAATGCAATATCCGCAAGGTGTTTTATAAAATGGCGAAAATGGAAAAAATTCTCAAAGTTGGTTTGGTTCAGCAGTCGGTAGGCGCCGATGTGGCTGCAAATAAGGAAAAATTGGTTAAAAACATCACTGATTGTGCCAATCGTGGTGCACAACTGGTCGTGTTGCAGGAACTGCACAATACGCCATATTTTTGTCAGGTGGAAGATGTTGACAATTTTGACCTTGCAGAGCCGATTCCTGGTGATTCTACGGATTTATACTCGTCTGTTGCAAAACGATTGCATATCGTACTTGTGACTTCATTGTTCGAGAAACGTGCGGCAGGCGTGTATCATAACACAGCTGTGGTTTTTGATGTGGATGGCAGTATAGCAGGTACATATCGTAAGATGCACATTCCCGATGATCCTGCATACTATGAGAAATTTTATTTCACACCAGGCGATTTGGGTTTTGAGCCGATAAAAACGTCGGTTGGCACGTTGGGCGTGTTGGTTTGTTGGGATCAATGGTATCCCGAAGCGGCACGCATTATGGCGATGAAAGGTGCCGATATGTTGATTTATCCGACTGCAATTGGTTGGGAATCAAGCGATAGCGAAGATGAGAAAAATCGTCAGCGTGATGCGTGGATTATTTCGCAACGTGGTCATGCCGTGGCAAACGGATTGCCGGTGATTTCGGTGAATAGGGTCGGTGTGGAAAAAGATCCATCAAATCAAACGAATGGCATTCAATTCTGGGGAAGCAGTTTCGCTGCCGGACCACAAGGCGAGTTGTTGCAGCAAGCGTCGGCAACAAACGAGGAAAATCTCATTGTGGAAGTATCCCTTTCTCGTTCCGAGGATGTTCGTCGTATTTGGCCATTCTTCCGTGACCGAAGAATTGATGCTTATAAAGATATCTTAAAGCGGTTTTGTTGAGATTATATAAATTATAATTCGTCAATTTTCACAATCCCGTGCATTACCGCATAGATTGTAAGATGACCGAGGGAGCGTGAGCCCAATTTTTCGGAGATATTGTTACGATGGAACGCTACGGTTGCCATAGTAATGTGTAGTTTTTCGGCAATTTCCTTGTTGAAATATCCCTGAACCACATATTTTAAAACTTCTTGCTCACGAGAGGAAAGTGTATTTTGCTCGTTTTCAGTATCTTGCTTGTCAAATCTCAAGTCGCTATGACCGTGGGGATGCCCCATCTGGTGCAGGGAAAGCAATTCCTTCAACAGAAGTTGTTCCGGCTGTGAAACATTGAGTGTCCGAAAACCATAGCCTTGCATCAGTTTGCCGTCGCCTTCGCAAAGTACGATGGTTTTTCGCTTCAGTGGAACAAAGAAAGCCATTGAGTTAAAGACAATGTTGGAACTTGCAAAAAAATGGACAATCTCGTCGGACATATTGTCCTGCAAAGCCTGTATCGATGTGTAAATCTGAACATCAACACGTGGAATAATGTCAATGAGTATTGACTGCAACGCAATGCTGCTCAATGAATTAGTGTCGATTATTGCTATTCTGTATTCCATTTTCTTACTATGCAAAGATAATAAAAACGGCAAAAGTTAAAACTAACAAATATATGAGTTGTTTCGCCTGCCACATACCGATAGTTTTGCGGCATGAAATTATTGTCGCTTATATTGCTCCAAATATTGTCGGGAAATCCATCCGATACGATTGTAGATATTGGTTTGGTGACGGTTTCCGCATCTGTAAAGAATTCTGGCGAAACAGACGAATTGGCGTTGGCATCGTCGTCGTTCAATATAAAGGAAATAGAAAGCAAAAACTTGAATTCCGTGAAAGATGCGTCGATTTCGGTGCCGAATTTCTACCAACCAAAGTACGGCTCACGCATCACATCGTCTATTTACATACGCGGATTTGGTTCTCGAATAGACCAGCCTGCAATGGGACTGGTAATTGACAATGTTCCGATAATGAACAAAAATGCTTTTGACTTTGATTTTCTCGACATTCGTCGAATCGCTGTTTTACGAGGGCCACAAGGCACGCTTTACGGAAGGAACTCCAATGGTGGCGTGATGGACATTCACACCATTTCGCCGTTGGCTTGGCAAGGGACCAAAATCAGCGTAGGATTTGACTCGGAGCCTGCTTACAATGCACAAATTTCCCATTATGGTATATCCAAAACCAAACGACTCGGATATGCTATTTCTGCCCAATTTACGCATCATGACGGATTTTTTACCAATACCTACAACGGTGCGAAATGCGATGCAGGAAATTCATTTGCAGCCCGTTCAAAAATCCATTGGCTTCCAAAATCAGGCAGTTGGGATATTGAAAATACGCTTTCGGGAAACGTGGTGGACGAAGGAGGGTATGCCTATAAACGTTTCGATACGGAACAAAACCTGCTGAATCCTGTGAGATACAACGACACGTGCCACTATTCCCGTATAAGCATTATTGACGGGCTTGTGGCGAAATATTCGGGCTCGAACGTTGATTTTGCCTCGGTGACCAGTTACCAGTTGCTGTACGATAATATGTTGTTGGACAATGACTTTACAGCAGAATCGTATTTTACATTGCAACAAAAACTGTACGAAAATGCTGTCACACAGGAGTTTATATTGAAACGACACGATAAAACAAAGCAATGGCAATGGAACACGGGATTATTCTCGTTTGTGAAACAGCTCAAAATGGAATCGCCGGTGACATTCAAACGCGACGGGATTGATAACCTTATTCTCAACAATGCCAATGCGGGAATCCACAGCGTTTTTCCTACAAATGGAATACAAATCGCAGATTCTTCATTTCCTATTTTATGTAATTTTACGATTCCGACAATTGGAGCGGCAGTGTTCCACGAATCGAGATGGAACGTCGGCAAATGGAGATTTACCGCAGGGCTGAGAGTTGACTTTGAACACGCCGAAATGGATTACGACGAGCAATGCGACATTCACTATCGTTTCGACCTGACAATGAGCAGTTTCAAGAATCTTCATTCCAATTTCACAGGAAAAGAAAAAACGACTTCACTTGTGGCGTTGCCAAAGGTTTCTGCGCAATATTTCTTCGAACATGGGAGCCTGTATGTCTCGTTCGCCAACGGTCACAAGGCTGGTGGATTCAACACGCAGATTTTTTCCGATATAATGCAGTCGGTTTTGATGAACCAAATGATTCGCGACATAGGAATGACACCAAAATCAAACAACGTACAAACGGCCCGCGACACCAAATATGAGCCTGAAACGAACTATAACTTTGAAATAGGAGGGAAGTATCACCACAATTCGTTTTCTACGGCAACCACCATATTCTGGATTGAAGGCGTGAATCAGCAAATCACCGTTATGCCCGAAGGCAGCGGCATAGGTAGAATGATGTCGAATGCAGGACGGACACGAAGTGTAGGAATTGAGAACAGCACACGTTTTACTCCGAACAATTGGACATTTGGCATAGATGCAGGCGTTACCGACGCCCGTTTCCGTGATTATCAATACAACGATACCACAAATTACAAGGGAAAGCATGTGCCGTATGCACCAACTAGTACAGTCTCTGTTTCGGCGAAATATCTGTGGGATATTCAGAAAAAATGGGTGGATAATCTCTCTTTTGCTGTTCAAAATCAGATGATTGGCAAAATTTATTGGAACGAAAGCAATAGCTTATCACAACCGATGTATGCTCTTCTTTCGGCAAATATCGGCTATAAGAAAGAAAATCTGTCGATACAACTGTTTGTCAGAAATATTGCAAACACGCAGTATCATACGTTCTATTTCAAGTCGATTTCGCGTGAGTTTTATTCCGACGGAACTCCTCGGACGATAGGTATCAATCTGAAATATTCAATTAGTAATTCATAAATTTTTAACACAATGAAACATTTACAATTTTTTGCAACTCTGCTTATTGCAGGAACAGTATTCACAGCGTGTGGAAACGACGACAACAAAAAAGAAGATCCGAAACCAGAAACTGAAGTAACGGCAAACGGTTCGTATCTGGGAACACTGGTGGTTAACCTTAGCGATGGTACGACGTACACTCAGGAAGAAGTTTCTGTTGACTACAATGAAACCGACACGGCAGGCTACGTACTTACGCTCTATCAGGTTTCGTTCTCGCCAAGAATGCCAATGAAATTAGACTTGATAATTCCTAATGTGGAAAATAAAAACGAAAATGGAAAAACAACTTTGTCGGGAGATGGCATAATTCCATGGGCTATGGGTAAGGAATTTGAGCAATACACAATCACAAATCTTTCAGGTACGATAAATGATGGAACACTTTCTGTTTCAATGAATTGTGGTAGTTCTCCGATGGCATTTACAGGAGAAAAGAAATAAGCAATTATTCAACAAAAAAAATCCCGTATTGGATAGAGATTACCAATACGGGATTTTTTTTTCAAATTTTTGATTTAAAACTTTCTATTTTTTAGATCCGTAACGACAAGGTTTTATTTTATTGAGTAGGGGAACTACCGCATTCATAATCAATATGGCAAACGACATTCCTTCTGGATATGCTCCATATCTTCGGATAACGATTGTCAATACTCCGATACCGATACCAAATAGTATTTTTCCCAAACTTGTCATTGGCGATGTTGAATAGTCTGTCGCCATGAAAATTGCTCCGAGCATTGCACCTCCCGAACAGATGTGCAACAACGGGCTGGCATTCAGTTCAGGATTTACGGCATACATAATTCCCGATAGTATGAACATTGAGCCTAACACGCTCACAGGAATGTGCCACGTGATAGTTCTGGTACATAATAAATAGATTCCTCCAATCAAAAGTGCCATAACGGAGATTTCCCCCAAACTACCGCCGATGTTACCGAAAACCATATCTTGTACTGTTGGTAAGTCAATGTCGGTGAGCATTTTACCGCTTTTTATGCTTTCTTTTATCAAACCGAGCGGCGTGGCGCCTGTCGTGCCGTCAACCGAATAATCCTGCACTTTTGTCCACGTGGTCATGTCGGCAGGGAACGAAACCAACAAGAATACACGACCAACTAAGGCTGGGTTGAAAATGTTGCATCCCAAACCGCCAAACGACATTTTTGCAATGCCGATAGCAACCAAACTACCAATAATAACCATCCATATCGGCAAGGTGTTTGGCAGGTTGAAGGAGAGAAGCACGCCCGTAATGATTGCCGAACAGTCTTTTATGGAATATTCCTCGTTTTTGAACAACCATTTGTTTATGGCAAATTCAAAGAATACGCAGGAAATAACAGCCGTGAGCATTGAAATCAAGGCAGAAATGCCAAATACCACGATTGAAAATATACAAGCGGGAAGAAGGGCAATCAGTACGTTGCACATCAATTTTCGTGTGTTCGTATCTGATTGATAATGAGGAGATGGAGAAACTGTTAACATATCTCTAAATCTTTAAAGTTATTTCTTTTCTTGTTGTTGTGCTTTTGCAGCCTCTTCTTTTTTAATCATTTGCATAACGTTTGCCTTTCCTAATCGAATATAGTCGAGCAACGGTTTGTGTGCAGGGCAGGAGAACGAACAAGAGCCACATTCAAAACAGTCGCGGATGTTATGCTCGTTCAATTCTGCAATCATATTCTTTTTTGACAATGCATACAATAAATAGGGTTCCAATCCCATTGGACAGCCGTCAACGCAACGACCACAACGGATGCAGTTGCTTTCTTTCTTGCGATGGGCTTCTGCCTCGGTCATGCACAAAACGCCTGAAGAGCCTTTCATTATTGGAACGTCAAGGTTTTGGATTGCTTTTCCCATCATAGGGCCGCCGGAAATGATTTTTGCCGTATTTTCGGGCATTCCGCCAACAGCTGCAAGCACATTTGCAGTGCTTGTTCCCATACGCACCAATAAATTCGACGGATTTTGCAAAGCCGTGCCTGTAACAGTTACAACGCGTTCAAACAAGGGTTTGTTTTTTTCAACGGCTTCGTAAACGGCAAATGTCGTGGCAATGTTGCTTACCACGCATCCGATTGAACCTGGGAGTTGTCCCGACGGAACTTCGCGACCTGTCAATGCCTGGATAAGGTGTTTTTCGCTTCCTTGCGGATATTTCACTTTAAGGGGCACAACTTCAATTCCGCTGAATTTTGCAGCGGTTTTAGTCATATTTTCTATTGCATCGGGTTTGTTGTTTTCAATGCCAATTTTTGCAGTAGAAACGTTCAACACTTTTTTCAACAATTCAACGCCGATGCATATCTCTTCGGCTTTCTCAAGCATAAGAGCGTGGTCGGCGGTCAGATACGGCTCGCATTCCGCACCGTTTATCAGAAGTGTGTCGATTACGATGCCCGGAGGAGGTGATAGTTTCACTCCAAGTGGAAATGTGGCACCGCCCATTCCTACAATGCCTGCTTCGGTGATTTTTGCCTTAATCTCGTCGGCGGTGAAATCCATATTGTTCACAATCGTGTCGGTACGGTCAATAGTATCTTCCCACGTGTCGGTTCCATCGCTTTTGATGACAATCATCTGTTGCTTGAATCCGGCGATATTTGGGAAAAAATCAATCTTTTCGACCGTTCCAGAAACCGAAGAAAAAATGTTGGCAGAAACAAATCCGCTGCTTTCGCCAATTTTTGTTCCTACTTTTACCGTGTCGCCAACAGCCACTATGGGATTTGCCGGCTTGCCGATATGTTGCGCCATAGGTATTGTTACAACCTGTGGGAGAGGAGCAATCTCAATCTTTTTAC
>JAEEGL016603558.1_pt1 | contig 41735 bp, 37 predicted proteins | sample 9134231 | NCBI WGS metagenome assembly JAEEGL01 (sample SAMN16246548, study PRJNA631951) | gut metagenome | biome: gut microbiome; feature: rumen; material: fiber-attached | host: Bos | place: Iran: Karaj | collected 2018-10
ATGGGGATCAGTTCATAGTGGACGTTCGGTACATACTTGTTTTCATCCGTTTCGCTGTTCATGTCGTTGTTTCTCCCTTGATCTTTTGCAGTAGTCTTTCCGCTGTGTCGGTAAGTTCTTTCAGTTGGTCTGACAGCCTGTTCTTCGCTCCTTCCGATGACATACCAAAATCAGAAATCGAAAGTAACCGTTCCAGAGAACTCCTCCAAGAGGGAATGGTCCAGGAGAGGCTGGAGAGCTCCGCATCCGGATCGAATTCCGGCATCTCCTTGATCTTCGGCTTCGGTTCCGTATCCTTTGCTTTTCCGGGGATGGAAGGATGCACTCGGTTCCACTTCAATTCGTACCAGATATCCGTCATCAGAACCCTTTTATGGCCCAGTTCCTGAAAGCAGTTTTTTATAATCCTAAGATCATCCGGTGAAAGCTGTGATATCTCGATCACCGTGCCCTGAGACAGGATCACTTCATCCATCAGGATCTTCTCCGCGACTTCAGACTCCATCCGGTATATGGCATCGATCCCGGCGGCATAAGCACTGTACTTGACCACGGTGCACCAGTGCAGCTTATGCGGTTCTCCGATCTCTGTGCCGATATCCTCTCTGGTCTCACGTTCTCCATGAAATCTAGAATTCGCGGATCTCCCGGGATCCGAACGAAGGAGGTATCTCTTTCCGATGTAGTACTTTGTCTGCTCGTCTGTCAGAGCGGGGAGTGACAAGTTCCGGCTGCAGATCCACTCCATTGCCTCCCATTTCGAGGAAAAGTTGTATTCTTTGATCGCAAAGGGCAGCGAATTTGCGGTGCAGATCCGGTAGCGCTTATGCCCGTCCAGGATGAAGTCTTTCCATACGTGGATGGACTTTTTTACACCGTTAGAAAGAATATCCTTCTTCAATGCGGCTTTTTCTTCCTTCGACATGGGGATCTGGAGCCTTTCAAAATCCGGATCGATTCGGAGGCGCTGTTTACTTTTGCAGATCACTTAAGGCTCTCCTCTCCCACCGGCCTTGCTTCGGAAAGATCAAAGATCACGGAACGACTTTTCCCGTAATAACGTCCTACGGATCGAAGCGTCTTCTCTCCACTCGTTTTCAGAAGCCACTCTTCAAGGCCTTCGATGAGAAGCTTGCTGTAGAACTCGCAGCACTGGCGGCGGTTATTGATGGAGTCCCAATAGATCTTCTGAGAAAGAGGATCGTCTACGTTTCCCTGCCGGATCGCCAAAAGTTTCCTTTCCACATCCACAAGAAACAGGATGTAGGTCGGATCACCCAACACCTCCAGGGTTTTCCTGTAGATCCGAATCCGTCTCTTTTTCAGGTCGATCGTTAGCGGCAGCTGGCTGTTCGACTGGTTCTTTTCTGACCTGTCCATCCGCTTCACCCTCCATGCTCTGTTCCTTTGTTTCCAATTCTTCTGGCGTTTTCCCGGAATCCTTTTCCAGACCGAACACCACGGATTCCTTGAAGATGTTCACGAGAAGGCCTCCGTTATGCTCCGAGACCGGAATCCCGAACTGGTTCTTCCAGTTTTCAGGGTAGCTTGGGGTACGCTTCTTCACAAGTTTCCCGTCATCAGAGATCTTTCTCTCATAGACCTCCGGTGACTGGAGGTCAAATACGAAGAGGATCTCCTCACCGGTCTGAATGAGTTTTCCAAGCATCTTATAGCGGTCTTTCGGATCCCAGCCCATGAGCGTGAACACCTTTGCGAAGAAGATCTTGCAGGTGATCTGCCGGGGAGAACGCTTTTCGGTAGCGGAGCACCAACGGAAGGAATCTTTCTCGTATTCATTGCATGGGCGAACCGCCAGCTTTCTCTTTTCAGGGTTCACAAGGATCTGGATATAGCTTCGTTCCGGGAGTTTTCGGATGCAGGCAGTGTTCACATAAACCTTGCAGTCCGCAAACGTGATGGACGGCTCGTAGGTATGGGCGAAAAACTCTCCCCGAACCACCTGAAAACCTTCAAAGCTGAAATCCTCATCCACGATGATCTCCATATCGCCCTGTACTCTCTGTTCAGTCATCTGCCGTCTCCTTTACCTCTATGTTTTCCATCACCGTCCGTATCCTGCCTTTCAGGATTTGCGGATCCGGAACGTTGATCTCCGGGTCTGACCGGTAGACCGATATCTCCCCTTTCTCTGGGAAAAGAGTATCTTTCAGAAGGTTCTCTGCTGCGGAGCCATGAACATAGTAGTCCTCCCCGAAACCCTCCGCCCATGATGCCGGAAATGCAAGAGTCTTCTTCTTTGTTCCGACATAGTCGGCATGCTTATTCCGAACGGAGGCAAAAGTTTCCTCCTCTTCCTCGAAGTCGTTCGGAATCAGGCGCTCGGATTCACCGGTATCAAAGAGAAGGAGCCTTTCTTCTCCCTCTTTCAGCAAAACTCCTTCCATCCGGTAGGAGTAAGGCATTTTCCAGTCGAAGATCTTGAAGAGGTTTGGGAGGATCGGACTACAGTTCATGGGGTTCGGTTTCAAAGCCCCCTCCTTCTTCTTCGCGCAGCGGAAGGACAAACGGTTTTCCTCCTTCGCCGGACGGACCACGAGAAGGCCTTTGACCGGATGGATTAAGAGCTCAACAAATTCACTTTCAAGACTCCGAACGGAGGCGGAGGAAAGGGAAACAGATTTCTTGTCAAAAGTGATCGTTCGCCGGTCCCGGAGGCAGACAAACTGACTTCTGACTACTTCATATCCCCGAAGATCTAAAGAACCGCCCTGAATCGTCTTTTCATTCTGCTCTTTTGGCAGCGTACCCTCGCAGACGCTCTTTGATGCGGCCAGATAATCCTCCGCTTTGAAGCCCTTCCATCTGGGATTCACGGAAACAAAACCTTTGAGCGCGCCTTCTTTGATCGCGTGTAGCTCCGGGAGGATGCCCATGCTTCCCGGTCTCGCGTTGGCAAGGATGTGTTGCACACAGATGAAGTCTTCCCTTGAAATGATCGGTTCGTGATGGTTCTCGTGGAAGTACTGGTTCCGGTCGTGCCGGTTCTTCTTGGATTTATGATCTATGTAGTTCGGAGTAAAGGTCTTTCTTGCCAGAACCGAGCCGCAATGGCGCTCGTTGGTGAGCTGATCTGTCACCATTTGGGTAGTCCAGACAGTTTTCCCCGTTTTGGTCTCCCGCTTCAGCTCGGTGAGCTTTTCCGCAACGTATCCTGTAGAATAGCTGTACAGGAAAAGGAAAAAGATAAGTCGGATGGTATTTGCTTCCTCCTCATTGATCACGAGGTTTCCATTCTCGTCCTGGTCATAGCCAAGAAGAGGCGGCGTCAGAAAGATACCTCTCTTGAAGCGCATCTCGACGGAGGCGTTCATGACTTCGCTCTTGTTGTGGCTCTCTTCCTGCGCCATAGTGGCCATAAAGGCAAGAGTCATCTCGCTTTCACCTTTCAAAGTGTTGATGTGTTCGGCTTCAAAGAAGACACCAACGGGAGGATTCAAACCGGCCAGAGTTCTGACATTTCCGATGCTGTCCAGGATGTTTCTTGCAAATCTTGAGACGTTTTTCGTCACGATAAGATCGATCTTTCCCTCTTTGCAATCCTTCATCATGCGAAGGAACTCATCCCTGTGCTTTAAGGAGGTGCCAGAGATCCCCTCGTCCGCATAGATATCCACCAGATGCCAGTTGGGATTTGTGTTGATTAGATCCGTGTAGTGGTTCTTCTGCAGCTCGTAGGAAGAGGTCTGGTTGGGATCGTCCGTGGAGACCCTGGCATAGACCGCTACTCGAAGATCTCTCTCCCGGTCGAAGATGTCCGGCTTCGGCTGTGCCGGGATCACGGAAAGCTCATTTTCTGAAACGCCTCTGTAACGCTCTCTGATCTTCTCCTTCTTTTCTTCTACGCTGTTCATTCTCTCTTCGGATTCCTTCATCTTACTCCTGCCTTTCCAAATTCGCATAAAAAGACCGTCTGCATGATCTTTTTCGCATTTTCAAAATGCTTCAAGATCGTATTTTCCCTGTTACATAATCATAGAGAAAAATGCAGACGGATTGAACAAGCCGACAGCTTAGTTTTCCGGATGTTTTACGCTGTCAGCAGAATTTTGAGGTTTTGCGTGAAACTAATTAAGGAATTCCCGGATGTTTTTCTTGAGGTATCTGGATAAGTCAATTAGGAAGCGGGCTTCTTCAGGGTTACAGTCATCGAGAACCTCGCTGTACTCGGCCTTGAAGGTCACCATGACCTCCGGAACATTAGTCTGGAGAATAGAGTCTGCGGAAACCTGAAGTGCTTCCGTGATCCTCATGAAGATATCCAGTCCGATGGTCTTCTTCCCGTTTTCAAGATCACTGATATGGGACGGAGAAACCTGCGCCGCTTCCGCCAGCTGCGTCTGACTAAGACCTCTCTGCTTTCTGGCCTGTCTGACCCGTTCTCCAACTTTCTTCATTTTCTTTTCGGATTCTTTAGTCATCTTCCATCACCTTGTCTATGGACGATTTTTCTAAATTGTATCGTTGGAAGGCCATGAAATGAATAGTCTATAGCGTGGGCCATCGTCTATTGACGAAGTTTTGAAAAGAAAATTTTGAAAGGAGGATTCTAAGAAATGGAATTCTATTCAAAGGAAATGGGAGAAAGGATCCGTAAACTGCGGAAGGAGAAGCATCTCACTCAGGAAAATCTCTCTGAAAAGATGGGCATCTCGGCCCAATATTTAAGCGAGATCGAGAGAGGGATAAAAAACATTGGCGTTGACAAGCTTACCGTACTCTGTCAGATTCTAGAAGTGACTCTGGATCAGATCGTCTTCGGTGATATAAAGGGGCATAGAAATCTTGGGGATTTCAAGGTTTTGCTCAAGGATGCGTCAGAGTATGAAGCACTTATTATGTTTGAGGTCTCTGCCTCTATTAAGAGAGTTTTGAGGAAGAACAGGGACAAGATGAATTAAGGGGTAGAATGTGAGATAGGGCGCGTAAAGAGGCAAGCAGAACAAGGAATTGCCCGACACGGAAAGTACGCGTGATTAAAAGCGACGTTCCAAGCCCCTCTCGGGAATTTCCCCCCACATCTCTCCGGGAGGAAAAAATCTGAATACGTCAGGACGATGGCCAACGCCTCCCGGATCTTCCCTGCCCAAGTTGACAGGGGAAAAGACCCAAACGAGAGCCCTCGCTTATACATGAATTTGCTCACAAGACGCCGGATCTGAAATGCCGTTTTCTGGCTTTTCGCGGAGATCAGAATATCATCCGCGAACCGGATCATGTGACCATCGTCCTTATCAATGTCTTTTCCCGGGGTTCAGTCTCTCATACAGGAAATCCTGAAGCCCATCCATGGACATGCTTGCAAGATAGGATGACAGTCGGCTTCCGATCTCTTTACGAAATCGGGCATATTCTCCAGCCTCTTTTCTGTTGCCACCTCATTTTTGATCTGGTTTTCCAAGCGTCCGTTCATAATTTTCCTTTCCATTCAAATTCATTCCTCATTCCTTCTTCATCTTTAATCCAAGATAAGCTCAACGTCTGTCTCCCATCACAATAATCTCTAACGCGCATCGTAGGTCTATAGAAGTAGGGATTCCATTTCTTTGGCACTTCAGTTCTGTGGTCATTCATAAAACTAACCCATTGATCCAGAAGATCATCTGGTAAGATATCTTCATAATGTTCGTTTCTGAATTTTCTTGAGAATTCTGTTTCGTCAAGGATTTTACCTGTATATACATCCATATAAAATTCTAGTCCGAAAGATATTTTGCTCCACCAATCTGTATTCCCTGGTGATATTTCTTTTTCTCTCGACCATTCAATTACATTACGGCGTTTCACTACTAGGCGGCCTGTTTCTGAATCAAGAAGATAATCCCCAGATATTTGCGGAAGATCCGGATGATCTCTCACTTCAGATTCATACATATAAAGCGCATATCGTTTTCCTTCAGCCAAATCTTCCGCAACACGCTTTCTTCTTCTTTCTTCATCAAAGTTATAAACAATATTCCCTTTCGGATCGGTCATAACTTTGTCTCCATTTACAACTTGACGAACACGATACTGATTTGTCTTTATATCACGTTCGACTCCTTTTCTGTCATAGTATGTATTGACCGGATTTTCTCCATTCCTGGTTCTGTCTATCCCACGCTCTCTTGCGGATTCGTTTTCAAACAAACCCTTGAAAGCACTGCCGATTGTCATTGTGATACTATATAATGCATGAGTAAGACCAAACCACATAAGTCATCACCTCAAATTCTTAAAATCTTATTTTTTCTTTCCTGATTACATAGTAACATGATGGCGTTTATATTTCAAAACAGAGTGGGGTCGAGACCTCAAAACCGTCACCTGTTTCTGAAAAAGCTATGTCAAGTTTCATCGCATCAAATTGCGAGGTAGTAAACCAGTAACACCCAGCACAACTCCATAAGAATCAGAGCGTGAAAACGTCCTTTTTATTGTGTCTGGTTTCCGAAACAATCTTTTGTTGCTAAATTCTTTCTAAAACAATAAAATAAAGGTGATTATAATGAAACCATGGGGTGCATTTATGGAAAAACTCAGACATGAGGTGAGCAAAGCTGACCAGGCGCGACCGATAGAGTGGTTAGAGCAGCGACCGGAGATTACTCAATACCTCCATTCACGTGGCTTTACCACCGTCGGCGAAGTGGTCGCAAATCAGGCCGACATACCTCAAGACTACTGGACACGAATCATGGCAAAGCTCATTTTTGGCGTCGTTTTATAGGCGTACCGGCACATGGCCAAAACTTTAGTCGCTAAAGTTTTCCGGTTCGACTTCGGACTATAACCTCATGCGCCTTTCCTGTCTTTCTCGTAATTGCTCTTACCCCTTTGGAAAGCACTTCGTAAGCTCCATCAATCTTTGAGATAATTCCATCCAATTCCTTATCGAGTTTTCTTTCTATTTCCGTCATCTCTATCTCGTTTCTTATGGTTCAAAGATACTTCCGTATTTCTTGTACCGTTCCCTGGCTTCGGTCAGCGTGATCCCATTGGCTCCGCCGCCATAATCCGGTCTATTTCCCTCCAATGGATCATCTTCCCATCCACATACTTCGCAGATATCGTAACTTCCATGCATCTCAAATTCTGTCTGTCCGCAGACCGGGCACATATGTTTATCTGCCACTTCTGTCACCTCCCTTTCGTATTCCATCAGCCGAAGGCGGATCTCGCGGACGATTGACTCCCATGGTTTGCTGTCGTCAAATAGATCCGCATCTTCAAATAGGTTCCTTTCTGCCTCATCCTGGTTGTCAGCATCCTCGATCACATAGCAATGAGAAAAATGATCTATGCGGTAACACGACCCGCTTGGGGCAAGATGATAATCGCCCCATTTATACTCACATCTCTTGAATCCCAGTCCCTCAAAAAAGGGTGTCTGATCCACGCCGCCGTCACCCATAGATACAATCCTTTCAAGTAAACTTCCCATGGATTTCCTATTATCTGCATCATACCACCCATTTAGCAAAACAACGAATATGCGCCGTAGAAAGGACCCCATTTACGACACTTTTTGTTCTTACTAAAGAATGTTGATACCAGATACCGATACAATTTCTCGCTTGGCCATATGTTTTCTTCGTCATAGTAATAATTCATCGGTAGCTCCATTAATGGAATGTACGAATCCGTAATTCCCTTGAAATAAAGCTTCACTTCATCCCGATAACCTATCCAGCCAGGATCCTCCATCTCCATCTTTCTATTCCTGTATGGTTCAAAATCCAGAGCATTGCAATATGGCAGGAGATCCTTCATCTGCTCATCATTCAGTTCCACTGCATATGAAAACGCAACTTTCTCCTGAAGCTCTTCATCCAAGATCACCTGATTAACGAAGTCCGTTTTTCCATTTTTGATCAACTTCGCGGGTTTGTTCATTTCAGATGTCCATTCCATATCACCGATTTTTTCAGTTTCTATGCCCTGAATGGCCGACATTTGCCTCTTCCAGTCAAGCACTTGATAAGAGAGCTGCTTCTCGGGAATGTTAAGAAGAATAATACTGTAGGGATTCTTGTATCCAAGCACTTCTTTGTATTCGATCTTGGTAAAAAAGACAGGTTCCATGGGATCCCTCCTCAGATCGTTTCCCCTTAGCTTGCAGATATATTCTGCAAATGAATCTTTTTCCCGTCTTTTAGGTTTCATCCGCCACTTTAGGGAAACTCCAATATTTCTTTTTGGCGTTTTCTGCAGCATCGGGATTTCTGGTCTCAAGATACTCTATGACCTCGTCCCTGTCAGATTCTGTATTTGTCCACCAATGGTACTCCGACTGATCCATTTTCTTCAAAACAGCAGGCGTAAAGACTTTCTGCATCCGCAGATTTTCGATCAGTTCGCTACGCATGATCACTTCCACATAATTTCGCCTCTTTCGTGGTTTTCCGATAACAGTAATTCGTTCATAGCCGTCTCCCCATTGCACAGGAGCCATATATACCTTCGCTCCGGGTGCGAAATGCCTTGATCCGGTCTTTATCTCGTGATCTTCGCCATATTCATGCGTTTTCACGATATTACCAACGAGGCACCAACGCCAATCCTGGTCAGAAATATCCCCGGATGATGCAATCTTATCATGGATTAATTCCGCTGTCTCCTCAAACGCTTCTAGGGTTTCCTTATTGGAAAACATCCGCCCCATAACAGATGCGATCACTGAAGCAATCTCCTGCACGCTGCTGTCCCGATTGATCTGTCGGCTTATCATCTCGGCTTCTGTTTCAAACTCATCATTCGGGTCTCCATCTGCCAGAAGGCCGTAATAATCGTACTGATCAATATACTTTTTTACGATCGGATAATAATCGTTCATTTCACTCATCCCGCATTTCTTCTATATCGCACAAAAACCCCGCATACGGAAATTTGTAGAAAACAACACTTTGTCCGAACAGCTCCATCTTTGACCCTTCCACTTCTTTATTTTTTATTTGCTCGGCTCCTTCGATCAGTTTGGGAATAATTTCTGATTTTACCGGAATCGATCCGTGCATGGCATAGATTTCATCATACTGCCCGTCATATTTTTCAAGATGATGAAGGCTCTTGATATAGAGATCCACATCCCTGTATTTTCCGAAAAGGAATACATTCCCATCCTCCACCGAGTCACCACTGATCAGAACCCTATTCTTCTCATCCAGGATCGCTATGCTCCCCGGCGTATGCCCCGGGATGTCAATGATCCGAAGTATGCGGCCGCCAAGGTCGATCACATCTCCTTCCTTTAACGGGATGATCGTTCCTTTCCCGCCGTTTTCCCGGTAATTTGGCTCTTCTTCAGGACTCATATAAATCTCTTCAAAGGCACCGTTTCCGGATATATGATCCGGATCAGCGTGTGTATTAATCAGAACGAGCGTAAGATCCGTCAGTTCTTCTGCCATCTTCCTGGCATTTGGTGTGTTCATGCCGGAATCGATCAGTGCCGCCTTGTCTGTCCCACAAAGCAGGAAAAACCGAACACCATTATCCTCAAACCGCCAGGTGTTATCGTTAATCTTTATGGTTTCAATCATTTCTTATTATCCTTTCTCTTCGAACTCACTCTCATGCTTCTTGAAGAAATCATAAAAATACCTTACATTATCAAGTTCGCTCCACTTGCTCTCCTTATAGTCCGCTGTATCAATATTGTATATTTTAGCATTAAGAGTTCCGAGCATGAACGGAGAATGCGTTGCTATAATAAACTGGCAGTTCAAGAACCGCGCCATATTCACAATTTCCTCCGCCAGTTTTACCTGATTAGCCGGAGACAGAGATACCTCCGGTTCGTCCAGAAGGTATAGTGCATCCGGGGCAAGCCAGTCACGAAAGTACATCATGGCGGTCTCTCCGTTGGAATATTTCTCCTGTGCAAACAGGATATATCCGATCTGCTTGTTACCTTCCTTTGTACTCAGGTATTTCTCCGCCTCTTCCTTGGTCATCCCGTCTTTCATATAATCATATACTATACCGTTTTCAAGTGCTTTCCGCTGCTGCACTTTCTTTATCTCGTATAGAATATCCTCACTTTTCAGCTGCCTGCTTCCCGAAGGAATATGTTTGAAAGGTCTCCCTGTTTCTTCATTATCCCCCAGACTGTATCCGCATTCTTTCAGATATTCCACGCCATAAGGGGTTTTCATGGATTCACGCCCTTTGATCTCCAGTTTATTGGCAATGATATTCAAAATGGTGGATTTCCCGGATCCGTTATTTCCATACAGAACAGTTATGGGCGCAAAGATCAACGGCAGGATGTCCTTTTCGCTGAATACATTATAAGGATAGAGGTTCGGACATCTGAGTTTTCTATTACATAATTTGAAGCTCGATAAATAAATCATTCTGCATTCACTTCTTCATAATCCACTTCTTTTATCAGTTTACGCAGTTCCTCGCGCCAATATCCTGCCATCCGCTTTCAGATGAAGAGAATCAACCTCTGATGGATAGAAATGTTATGCAACGTCATAAAAGATCCAAGATTCAGTTCTCCAAGTACTGCACCTCTTTCCCATGTGCCCTGGCATACTCAATCTCCGACCTCGTACTCTCTCCAATATAACCACCCACGTTGATCACATAGATACTGTCGGCCATGTCGATCTTACGTTTATGCATATCGTCCAGCATTTCCTTGGTCTTAGAAAGCGTTCCCTCATCCATACCGTCCCACACCTCAGAGTCGCCGGAATGACCGAACAGACCGACAGAGATCACGATATTACCCTCTAACGTGAGACGCTTTTGGGCTTCCATAAATTCGTTTTTGAAGCGGGTGCTGCCGCACAGCGTGACAACCGGATACTTTCCCTGCATTCTCATATCCCCTCTTTCACATCTACTTGCCGATCTATGCTAGGTCTAACAGTCATGAGCGTTCAATTTCTCTAATTAAGAAAAAGTCTCACCGATTCATTTCGACCACATGATTCAGAAACCTGGCCTGCCGCTCCGGTTTAAGACTGTTATACTGATACAGAAATAGGTGTTCCATGATCTCCCGGATGCTTTTCGCTCCGCAATTTCGCAACTTCTTCAAATCATCCCCGCTGGCTATAATCCAAGTCTTCTCCACATTCTTCTTTTCAGTCTTATTTCCCGAACAACCTCCCCAAAAACGATCTTTTCTTTTCCGGCATCTCCCGGTTCAAAAGCTCCTTCGCTGCATCGAACCCGGCATCGTTCACGTAAGCGTCCCGGCTCAGCTTCCCATTCACAATCAGCCACAAAGATTTGCTGAACTCACCCTTCCTGTTTGTCAGGTCCGTCCGGATCAGATTGCCTTCACGCAGGTAATGACCCTCATCTTCCACCGGCCCACTCGGAGAATTTTCAGAAAGCATCACCACAGTGCCATTTCTCTTAAAGCGTATAGGCTTCACAACATCATTGAAACTATAGAATCCATCGAAATAATCCCCACCAGGAATAGTCCCATTATATACAGTCCGAGGATCATACAGAAAATCTCCATTCTTCATATACTGATCATTCAAAATATCATCTTCTTCTACGATCCTGCCTCCCTGCACCTTGAATCTTGTGCAAAAATAATCCTCGTGGTATCCATCCTTATCTTCGAAGGGCTTAAATATGAATCCTCCGGAGCCTGTCACGAAGCATATTTTCAGATACTGCTTTTTATTCAGCCTTACGATATCATAATACTTCATCTCAGATCGTGAATATATGTAATCACGCTCTGATACCGTGGACTCATCATAACCTTCATAACAGTCCGGACAATACTGTTTCAGTTTTGTGGTTCGGTATACTATCAGTTTTCCACAGGCCGGGCAATGAAAAAATTTCTTGCCACTCTTTACCGTATTTACGCTGCTACCAGTCATGCCTCTACCACTCGCTGTACTCGATGTTGAGTAGGAACTACTTGTAGAAGAACCGCCTTTCATACTGCCGGAAAATGCAGGTTCACCTACTGGTGAACTTTTAGTGGAAGATGGCCTCGTGCTTGTATAGGTTGATTCATCCACGATTTCCACATTTTCATCGATATCTTGATTAATGATCTCTGCCACTTCCTTGGAATACTCTGAAGCAATCTGTCCGAACCCGCTCATCGGATACTTATCCGTCAGATAATTCTCCATCCCGATGATGAAGTTCATCGCTTCCTGTACCGCACGGATATTCTTTTTCGTTTCCAGATTGTAGGTGCCGCTTGCCCTTGTCAGCATAATCCAACCCATAGGCTTTCGATCTTCCAGGTCAGTAAACAAGTGCATCATGTATGCCAACATGGAGGTTTCCTCGCCGTGGAAATCTTCCATATACTTAAAAATATAGTCTCCGTCCACTTTGCCGTCTATATCAACCTGCGCCAGAACGTCATCTATAATACGGATCTTATCTGTCCGGTTTCTTGTACACCGACGGACAACCTGATAAATGATCCCAAGCGTAAAAGCCTTAAAAAATTCCGTAGGATTCAGCGTATCATCATTCTCATCCATCGTCATCCGGCAGACCCTATAGGCATCTTCCTTAAATCTATTGAAATGCTCCACGAATGACGCATCCCCATAGAAATCCACATCATCTTCCGGAATCTGTCGGCACAATTCAGCCTGTAAATGCACATCCCGCAGGAATTTTTCCAATATTTCAAGAAGATAGCTTTCCGTTTTCCCGCTCAAAGCGGCAAATCGCATAGCAACCGAGCAGAAAGAGTTGATCAGCTTAGAGATATATGTGGTATCCTCATCAGTCCGGTATAGCACCTTAAAGAACTGAACCCAGAAGCCCCCTGCCATTATCTCGGAGATTCCAACCAGCTTCAAAAGATCCTGCCTTACATAATTATCTGACTTAGTAGCGCTCAGGAACAGATTCATGGAATAGGGTATCCTGAAATGAGAAAAAAACAGCCGAAGGATATGGCTCTGCTCCTTTGCAATTCCATCCTGTCTTGATAAAACCAAATAAAACCCATACAAAGGCAGCTGTACTATGCCGTCCACCAGATCCTTATGAACATGAATTCCGGATTGTTTCCCCGCTGCCTCATCGACAAGATTGGCTATATTACGACATTCTGCCAGCAGCTCCTCCGTACACTTCTGGCAGAAGTCTACCCATTTCTTTTTTTGTTCCTCGCGTTCCTTAAAGTAATCACGTACAGCAGCGGCATGAATCAACCATGCCCTGTCCCAGAAACTAAGCATATTAGTCTACCCCCAATGCTTTAAACACCGCCTCCTGCGCCGTCATAATTATTTTGACCTATTGTGTATTTCTGCGTTCGTACCTTCTGTAAATTGCTCAGAAAAGACTCCTTCGGTCTCGCTCATTCGTTTCCACCCTGATCATATCTCGTCCGGTTCCATGAAATGACCCATTTCACACCTAACATAGATCCCATACTTACTCAACCCTGCCCTTATATTGCATTTATGCTTCGGGCAGGAAACTCCATACAGTCTGATATACTCATTTACAGTTTCCTTTGTCAAAAGATCTGTTCCTCCACAGGATGAACACTTCAGGAAGCACTTCCCTTTTCTGCTTCTTACTAACGCCATCGGCATCCTGCATTTAGAGCACTTCACATTCTTCCTGACATATTCACTCATTCCATTTCCATCATCTTCAGATTCCGGGTCAGATGCCTTGCCAACTGCCTTTCTTCCGACCGCTGTTCCCACCTTCTCTATGAGAGCCCTCGTCATACCATCTACAACTCGCTCCTCAAATCCGGTAAGAGAGCGTATCATTTCAATTGTATGAGCGCCGGTCATACGAAAGATCATATGGCAAACAGTAAACGTTCCCCAGTTTCCGTCCTTGAACTTTCCTCTGGAAACAGGGAGACCATACCAGCATACGCGGTCGTCCAGCATAATAAGCGGAAATACTGCATTCTCTGAAGCCCAGCAGTATTCTTTCCAGCTCTGCGGCAGTTCTTCATAATCATTCGTATGTGCCAGTATCTGTGTTCCCCTTTTCTTTGCCTGTTCCAATAATTGAAGAATAACATCTTGCGACTCATCTAAAAACTCTGCATCAGGAATAGTCATTGTTATTCTCTCTCTTGCTGCCTCAAAATCTTTTTTCAAAAAATCCATCGCTTCTTCGGCACCAATGAACATCTTAATGTTATCTCCGGTATAGAGGCTCTTCAGGTATTTAGAAATATCCTCCTCACACTCTTTCTTCAACCCCACATTACAAGATTCCTTCTGCATATGCTGGATAAGCCGATAAAGCAAATGCTGTGATCCTTCAAATGTGCGGCACCAGAATTTCGTATTGGCTACAGCAATGAATTTCCCCCTCGCTCTTGTCAACGCAACATTAATCAGGCGAAGTACATTCGAAAGATCCTTCCCCATCAGCCATCCTGTCTTTGTCGATGGGTAGCTCTCCACTGCGTCAAATACGATCATATTTCTTTCCGATCCCTGGAATTGATGAACAGTTGCACAGGCAATTTCAGAATTCTTTATTGCTCTTTGATCTTGAATCATAGCCTCAATGAGCCGTGTCTGTGCCTTGTAAGGAGAGATTATGCCTATATTCTTTTCCCCATTCTTTTCTGCTGTCATTGCTGTTGCAAAAGAAATGCAGGCACTGAGAATATTGAATCTGGAATTGTCACTGTTTTTCCATGCAGAGCAAAAGGTTCCTGTCAGGTCAATTAATGCCATAGCCGCAGAAGGAAGCGGCTTTCTGTTTGCAATCTCATCCCGTCCATGCAGCACACTTTCATGATCAAGAAGGAGCTTTTGATATACTGCTCTGTTTGGAAATGCCGCTATATCCGGATGCATCCGCCTTTGTTCATTCAGCATAACAAGCCAGGGATGTGCATGTATCCCGCCTTTATTATCCGCAATCCCAAGAAACGAGAAGATGTCTTTCCCAAGTGTTTTTGAAGCATCTGACTGAACAATAGGCGGAAGCTGGCGAAAATCACCAACAGCAACAAACTTCAATTTGGCAAAAGAAGCCGCCACTATGAGCTGCGGGACATATGCCATACTGACCTCATCAAACATGACAAGATCATAGTTCTGATCTTCAAACACTTTATCGATTGTGAGCTTGGACACAGTAGTTGCTACCATGGCGGCGTTAAGCATATGGCTTTGTTCTTCCCGATGGATTTGTTTCCGGATCTCCCGCAGCTTCACCTCTATATCCTGTCTTTCCTTAGAAAAGGCGCCCGTTGTATTCAACTTTCTTTTCTCTTCAAGGAGCCTTTCCATCTCAGATTTCAATCCGGGATGTTTCCCCAACGCATATGAAAAAGCCACCGCTCGCGGTTCTTTGGACAACTCATCATCCCTGACATAGCCATATCTTAAAATCTTTCCCCGATCTAAAAGCTCTGAATTTCCGCCCTCCTTCACCAGCTTTACCGTTTGATTCACAACCCCATCAACCGATATGTTGCTATGAGACACTACCAGCACCCGCATCCCACCGAGGAAAGCCGACAATGCAATCATAGCCATTGTATATGTCTTCCCGGTTCCGGGTGGACCCCAAATAACTGTAATGTCGTTTGCTAATACATGTTCTGCAGCCGCTTTCTGTCCACTGATTATTTCTGTTGCCTTCTCTTTTTCGGCAAGCTTTGGTCCTTCCTCCACAAGCTTCAGCGCAATTCCACTGATACGATCTATCTGCTTTAGCTTTTCTGCCAATGCTTCCAAAAGTTTCCATGGTTCCACACTGAGAAAAGCATTATCAATGCGTGATCCAAGATCTTTGTCCAATACAAGGATGATCTGAAAGCCCTCGCAAATCATTACAAAGCCGGAAGCTTCCTTCCCTGCGGATACGATCAGCTTAACCGGAGCATCGTCAGACAAATGCAGTTCTGCCTCCAGCTCAAATCCATAGGTGTAAATACCCTGTGACGAACTGATCTGCTGGCCATGCGATACCTTATACTTTCTGCCTCCGTTTTCCTTCAGGTAAAACATTTCCCGCAGAATAGATCTGCGGTACTCTTCAATCACAGGAAATCCCTGGCCTACATCAGAACTCTGCTGATCTCTATCGGAATCAGTTCGTGCGGAGTCATTTGCATCCGATCTAAAAGACTCTTTCTTGGATGCCAGCCTCTCCAATTCTTCCTGTTCTTGTTTGCTCGTCTCCTCTTTATTGACCTCCTCCAATACCACCTGTTTATCTTCGTTTACGATATAGTGTAAATCATAGCGATATGTTCCGGATAAAACAGTGACAGAAATCCTGCTATCTCTTAACAGAAAACTACGTTCCGGCAGAGTAATCACGGCATGACAATCTATCTTTGCTCTTTCTTCATCCAGAACTGCACCCGTAATCTGCTCCTCATATTCACGACCCAATTTGTCAGAAATACATATTTGGAAAATTGCCAACACATTCCGTTCTGCCCGGATGCGATAGACCAATTCCATGGCAGCAGAATACCGGCTTATACCGTCATATGAGATGGTGGAAAATGATAATATAAACGGGCATTTCCCCATTATTATCTTTTCTTTTTCTGTTATCGTTCTGGTCTGGAAATGTATCATAACATCAAATCACTTAAGTCCTCTTTCTTCTGCACCTCTTTATATTATCCTATCTATAAGATGTCAAAGTGACTTATAATACCTTTCAACAAATGCTGCCATAAGTTTTCTTCTCTCAATTAAAAACCCATCGTAGTCTTCCACACCCATTCTCACTACATCTCCAGGTATCGCATTTGCTGCCAAATTTGTCATCAAATCATTTTCTTCTGTAATATTTCCTATTTGAACATTTTTAGTTTTACACTGTTCTAGAATTATTCCGAAATACCTGCTTGGAGCATCGTCACTGATTGCTTTATTCACCTGAGTATCCAGATAGGTGTAATTAGCAACCTGATTATATCTCCCCTTGTTATCCACACCATTCTTTTTCAGATATGACTTAGGGAAAATATGATGCACATCACCTGATATTGTAACGAGATCAGAAATCATAGTACCTTTCATCAACATGGAATCGCTTTTCAAGTAATCTTGCGCCGCCAAAAAAACATTAAATGCCGGGCTATTTACGGATGTTGTTTCCAGATTCTGCGGGAGAGTCACCTGCCAAAACGTATCTGACAAAGCAGATGCTTCTGCTTCCTGCGCAAATTGAACAAATCCTTTTTCCGAAATATTCCTTATATCCCTGCTCATAACGGATTCAGGAGATCCCACATACCGTCCTGTCAACGTACAAAGTACGAACCATTTCTGAACAAGTCGTTTGATCTGACCCTGTTGAATATTAGGATCATCTTGTAATCTCAAATAAAGATTATAAGCAAAGTCAAGGGTCATCTGTGAATTAAGCAGCTTGCTCGATTTGAATCCTGCTCCCTTAATCGCAAGTACAAACTGTTCAAAATTATACTTGTTAATATATTTAAGGATTCCGTCCTTTAGCTTTTTATAAGACTCTTCTACTATTTCGTCCTTATACTCTCTTGTCTCGAAATCTCTACCAGACAGCAAACTTACAAGATCAGCCAGTCTCCCTCTATTGAAGCTATACATAAATGACACGCGAAGCATATCTCCATAATCCGGATCATAAATATCTTCGAAATCCTTAGCAAGCCACTTGATCTTATCCACATATTCAGTCTTCCCGAAATCAATATCCTTTATCATTTGAGGATAGAACTCTGGTTTTACTGCCAAATGGCAAAAATAATCCACCACTTTGCGGAGTGTGTTCCCCCCGTGTGCTATATCTGCTGCCATTTTTGACATAACAAAATCCGACTGGCTTAAAGACGTTCCTTTCGAATTTATCCTGATAAAAATCTCTGTTACTTCATCAATATCAAGAGAATGGTCGAGCTCGATAACGCCTATTTGTCGATTTGCAATCCCTTTCAGCTTGAGAATTATTTCTGACAAATCATCAATATCTACTCCCTCATTCTCCTGGACATAATTATTTGCAAAAGCTATTTGCTTAAAATCGGGCTTAAACAAATCTGAAATATCAGGAATCCATTTTTTGTCTCTCAAGTGCGATGCATCCTGAACAGCAAACATCTTCGTCGGATCATCTGCCAGCGGATTAAAAGCGATTTTTATTCTTCCCTTATTAAAGTCTTCGTCCAAAACCTCTAATCCAGAAATTGCTGCCATAATAGCAGTTATACGCTGTTGCCCATCAATTAAAACATGGTTTCCTCCGGATGTAGATCCATCTTTTGTTTTCACATCTGGATTCTTCCAAGTAATAATATATCCAGTCGGATATCCATTATACAGGGAATCAATCAGGTCTCTCACCTGACTTCTTTTCCAAACAAACGGGCGTTGGATCTCTGGTATTACAAACTGTTCTGCATCAATAAGGCCTAAAATTGCGCTAACCGAATACTGCATTAGTGTAAATTTTTCTCCAACCATGTTTTCTGCTCCTATACTGTCTATCTTTTTTGATTCTGTAAGTAATCACGCCATGTATGCCTAGGCCTCATGTATACCACAATAAAGGGCTTCCTATATTTCTATCTACTTCATTACTTTTTCCATCAACGATGTATAGCTATCCACAACATCATAGACCACATTGTCACCGCTGATAGCCCTGAAATGTTCCCTTGCGCAATGGATCTTCGCCTCCTCCACAAGCCTCAGCTGCATTGAAGACATGGATCCCTTTGTCTCTGCCACGAAATATATATGCTTAATATTCCCTTCATGGAATGCAATCGCCCAGTCCGGATTATACTTACCAACCGGCGTGGAAATATAGAATCCGTCCGGCAGCTTCACATATACTGCAACATCGTTGCTGGTATCAAGTTTTTCGGCAAACGCTTTCTCATTCGTGGAATCATATACGATATGATCATAAAGGTGCTTGTTCGCCTTCATCGCATTGGTTCCCAACTTGCCCTTGATAGTCGGCTCCGTAAAGATATCTATATCATACTTCGCATCCATCACATCGTAGGTGATATGTTCAATAATTGCCGTAGCCTTCTCATCATTGATCAGAGCTGCTGCCTTTATGATAAACTCTTCCGGGTTGTGCTTGAACTGCTCAAACACATTCTTCTCGATCCCGGTCAGAATCTGTATGATAGCTTTTCTGGTAAGCCCGGTCTCTTCCACCAGCTTGCCCACAAGATCATACTTCACACCTCGATTTACATTGATCTGAGTTGTATTATTGTACACCCCGGACTCTTCCCGGACAAAAGAACCACCTGAAAGCAGATCCTGTTTGGACTTGATCTCATTCATCTGTCCGGTCTCAACCTTGAAATATATCTTCGAGACGCGAAGCTTACTATTCAATGCAGCAATAGCTTTTCGTACCAGTTCATCCGTATCAAAGTCTACCACATAAACAGACTTGGAATTGATCCTTGACCACAACGCCTTAAATTCCTTGCTGTTCAGCTTCTCTTCATCACAGGTAAGCTCCACGTTATTACTGCGAGCATTCTCCGGCATAAGAGCCTTGCTGTCATAAATTGAATCAATAATCTTTATGACATCGGAAGCATAATCCTGTACCTCCTCTGCAAACTGTACCTCGCCGTTTGTCTTATCCTTGTAATACTTATCCGTAAGAACTCCTTGCTTATCAATATATCCCATAACACGGAGTTGGAAATGGATTTCGGATGCCACATCGCTTGTGATCAGGAATTCATTGCCGTTTTCATCCTTAACTAGCTTATCCATGAACAGTTCTCTGTTAACCGCACGCGGACGATCAGCCACAGCCTCAGCAAGTTCGCTCTGCAGGCCTTTGGCAAAACTGTCATAGCTTTCACTTGCAATAACGGTAAGTACATTTACATTATGCACATCGCTGCCCAGAACACCTACATCCATTCTCTCGCCGTCCTGATTGACACAAAGACGAAGGCCGCGCCCTACCTCCTGACGCTTCCTGACTTCAGAGCCGGAAGACTTCAGCGTACAAATCTGGAACACGTTTGGATTATCCCAGCCCTCGCGCAAAGCGGAATGTGAAAAAATAAACCGCACCGGCGACCTCTTTGGATCACGGTCAAGCAGAAGCTCCTTATTCTTCATGATCAGATCATAAGCATCTATATCATCGGATGTGCGCTCTTTCTTATCGGAGAGCTTACTGTTGGTCATATGCCCCTTCTTGTCGATGGAGAAATATCCTGCATGAGTTTTTCCTGCCGAAATCGCCTTTAGATATTTCATATAGTCTTCATCGCCGATCTCACGCTGCATGGTGTCAATGATATCCTGATATTCCTCTTCAAACATATCGGCAAAAATACCGTTATAAGGCTGTCCTGCATCGTCGTAGCACTTGTAGTGATCTACTTCATCAATGAAGAACAATGACAATACCTTAATACCCTTATAAAACAGCTGCCGTTCCCTCTGGATATGGGAAAGTATCGTCTCCCTGATCTGAATCCTTCTAAGCTGTTCTTCCGTCACCTTGCCGATCACATCTCCGGCATATATCTTAATCCCGTTGATAAACTCCACGGAATCATCACGTCCGTCAATGGACTTCACTATAAACCCGTTTTTATATTCATCCAATTGCCCAGAATGGTCAAAAATATTAAAGCCAATTCCCACGGTCTGCGTCTTTTTACGAACACCACTGGCACCCTTGAAGTCAAATTGAATCGTTGCGGTAGGTGCAGCCTTAGACAGGTTGATGCTTTCCAGATACACATAACTATCTGTTGCAGTGGATCCGCTCTCGGTGATGCCCTTAACGGCAATCTTCTTTACGAGCCTCTTGTTGTATGCTTCCATCGCATCCAGACGGTAGATCATATTATAAATGCTATCGGATTTATGGGTAGCGGAATAACGCAGCGTAATCATAGGATTAAACTGCTTCAGGTTTTCCTTGGTCTGCTTTCCCTCCACGGACTGCGGCTCATCAATGATGAGGATTGGATTCGTCTTTGCAATAATATCAATCGGTCTGCGGCTTCTAAACTCATCCAGTTTCATATAAATCCTGCGGGCATCCTTGCCTCGGGCATTGAACGCCTGAGAATTGATGATCATAACATTGATGGAGCTGTCGGAAGCAAAACGGTCAATCTCTGTCAGCTGAGTGGAATTGTAGATGAAGAAACGGATCTTCTTTCCATATTCCTCAGCAAAGTGTTCCTGCGTCACCTGAAAGGATTTATAAACGCCTTCACGGATAGCAATACTCGGAACCACAATGATAAACTTTGACCATCCGTACTGCTTATTCAGCTCATACATGGTCTTGATATAAGTATAGGTCTTACCCACACCAGTTTCCATTTCTATAGTCAGATTGTATTTTCCTTCCAGATTTCTCGACGGTTCAATCTGGTTTGCTCTCTGGATTTTCTGGATATGTTCCAAAATCACTCCATCGGAAATTTCCGGAATAAGACGTGCATTCGACCACCCGGTATAATCCACATCTTCCGTTATTGTCATCTGGTAAGTTCCATCGCCTCTATCCATCATGTAAGTCGGTGTAAGATATGGTTGTCCGGCAAATACATCCACTACTGCCTTTGCAGCATCTGCCTGGAATTTCTGGTGTTTAAATTGTAGCATCATATGTCACCTCGCCTCCTTAAATAACCTTTATTCTGGTATCCGGAGCAAGGAGCTTGAATATCTCTCCCACATTGATCTTTGCAGGGCTGTTTGGGAAGCTGCTGTCGCGGAATACCGCACGTAAAGGCTGACGCTTGGCGATAGTCTCTACAACTGTCTTGGAAATATTCTCATCGAAACAGGCAATCAGATCCCCGTCATTGTATGTGTGCACTGCACATCCATCTATCGTCTCGGATGAATACGGAAGCGATAACGGAAGTCCCCATTCCAGAAGACATCCAAAGAGAAGATCCAAATCAGTCCGGTCGTCTTTGATATTGGATTCCAGCATGTCAAGCATATTCTGGTTGTATTCGTCAGCACTGTAATAGACATCCTTCATATTTGTCTCATCAAGCTTAAAAACACGGAATCCCACATCAAGTTCCTGTGTGGTCAGCGGTGATTCTCCCTTAATCTTTTCACCCGCACGACGAAGTCGCTCTTTACCTATTTCGCAAATATTTTTATATCCTGCCTGATATGCTTCTCCTTTTTCATCACATTCTTGAGGAATCTGAACCATAATGAATTTGTTTTTCTTTTTTGATTCAACATTACTTTGCATTAAAGCATGCGCTGTCGATGCTGAACCAGAGAAGAAATCCAGCACAATAGAATCATCTTTTAGATTTGCAAGCGTAATTAATCTATTCATGAACCTAACTGGTTTTGGTCCGTCAAATGCTCCTGCTCCAAGTAGCTTTGTAACCTCCTGTGATCCCTCTTGACTATGACCTACCTCCTTAAAAAACATTATGGATGTAGGTGCCATTCCTTCATGCTTAAGATCAGTTAAAAACCTTTTTATCCTAGGTACGCCGTCTCCTTCTGGTCCGAACCATATTCTGTTATCTTGGAGTCTCTCCAAAAATGCTTTTTTGGAGAGACTCCAACAGCGTCCTGTTGGAGGCTCTATTACACGCCCCGAAGGGGCGGTAATTGGATAATCGTTTTCGGCATTATACGTTTTAACCGAGATATCACTAGACATCCACACTCCTCTTGGATCATTGTCGGGATTAGAATAACGTGCATTTGCCTCTTCAGTTCTTGGCAATCTACCTATCACAAAACCAGATATATTCTTTACATACATCAATACATAGTCATGGCTATTAGAAATGTACTTCGCATCATTTTTAGGAGAAAATGCTCTTTCCCATATAAGTTCTGCAACAAAATTGCTTTCACCGAATATCTCCCCACATATTTTCTTTGCGTTCTCCTGCTCATGATCATCAATCGAGATAAAAATCACTCCATCATCAGTCAATAGATTTCTTGCAAGTAAAAGTCGAGAATACATCATACTACACCAATCAGAATGAAATCTTCCATTTGTATCTGTATTCTTAAACAGACGATCTCCTTCTTCATCATATACACCCATCCCGTCCTCATATTCTTCCTCTGAAGCTCTAAAATCGTCCATATAGATAAAATCATTTCCAGTATTGTACGGAGGATCAATATATATCATCTTTATGGTGCCAAGATAGCTTTCCTGAAGAAGCTTCAAAACTTCAAGATTATCTCCTTCAATATAAAGGTTTTCCGTAGAATCCCAATTTACACTTTCCTCCGGGCAAGGGCGCAGTGTCTTCCGAATAGGTTTATTTGCCTCCACAATAGCTGCCTTCTTCCCAACCCATGTGAATTCGTAGGCCTCACTACCATCCACCACATCAGTCGATAACATCTGACGAAGAATATCAAAATTGATCGCCTTTTTCAGTTTTCCATCAGTATCTACTGTCTCTGTAATACAGTTCGGAAAAAGTACCTCTATCTTTTCGATGTTCTGCGCTGTCATGTCCACAGTTTCCATCCTCATCTTTTCCATGCCATTTACCCTCCGATTTATCCAAATATGTCTTTTTCAAGTTGTTTATATACTTCCGTCTCTGAAGTTATCAACGGAGCAATTGTATCCCTCAGGAACGCATCTGCCGTATTTCCACATCTTGATAATTCTAATATCTGTTTCAAGCCAAGATATATTTCACCTCTTGCTGATTTAATATCGTCAGAAGGCTTACCCTGTGATACAACATTTTCAATTGCCTTTCTTTTCTTATCAATGCATTCATCATATTTTTCCGATTTTCCAACTCCTTCACATAATTTCCTAATAATACAATCATCTAACAAATATGATTCCAAATGCCTCCTTGAAAGTGTCTTTATCCCTTTTTTATACAACTCATCAACTTCCTGATCACTGAGATCATCTCGATCGATAATTTTAATCACCTTTGTATTGGCCAACAATTTTGTCATTATTTCCCCAAGATTCTTATCAATAACCTCTATTTCAGAACAAGATCCCCCTGAAATAAAGAATGCTTCAGGATGTTCATTTTCAAAAATAATAGTATAAATACTTTTGTCATAATCTTTTCGTGATTTACCATTTGTGTTTCCTTCGCAGAATACTATTATTTGCGGAAGCATAAGCTTTGCAAAGTCACCAAAAGCAAGTTCATAAAATTTATCAAGAACCGCTCGACTTATTTTCGAAGGCCGTATGATTTGATCAACATCAAAATCTCTATCACTAAAATCTAAAAAAACAACAGTACCAGGATTCTCCTTTTCTATCTCTTCGGCCTCCTGTAACATCCCAATCGAATGTGTTGAAAGCCACAACTGCGAATTTCCTGGAATCAGTAAAAATAGTTCTCGCAATACCTTTCCTTGCAGCCTTGTATGCATATGTGTTTCTGGTTCATCAATACAGTAAATAGCATCTGGATAATATCGAGACTGAACAACCATATCTAAAATTAGATCAAATGCCGATTTTTCTCCAGCAGACAGATTTCGATAATGAAAATTTACTGTTGTGCCCTTCGTAAAATAAAAACTTCCATTTCTTAATGGTTCTCCCAAAGATGAAAATTTTAAATCCTCAAAAACCCTCTCCATAGCAGCAGAGATTTTTCCTGTCAATTCATCTCTCAAGTGTCCTACCGTCTTAGAGTCATTTGCGCTATCATAAACACCTGATATAGTATTCGCAATCAAGCGCTGGTAGTTTGCCGATACAGTCAAATCATTTTGAATAAGCGACGATAGGCGGATTGAGGCAGTAGGATCACTTTGTCTCTGCATTGAATCTATTTGAAAATCAGGTTCATTTCTATAAGCGCTCCTAAAATAGAAATGTCCTTTTATATCACTTCGCCCCATATTTTTGGGGAATGATGCATCAAAAAAATTGATATCGACAAGTTGAGGGGCAACACTATTCCAATCATTTCTACGTGTTATCTGATCTTGATTACCTTCCTTGCTTAAATAGCGATAATCCCCCACATCATGATACCCTGAATACTTGTAATAATGATTCATCGCTTCCATAAATGATGTTTTTCCTGATCCATTAGGCCCAACCAGAATAACCATTTTAACTGACTCAGGTATTTCATTTACCAAAAGATGTGTAAACCGCTTAAATTTATTTAACTCAACACTTTTAATTTTCATATTCTTGCAGTTCCTTCTTTAATACTTTGAGTTCCGCATTCAGTCTCATCTGCACATTCAGTTGCTTCTCTTTTCGCACCTTCGTCTGAAGCTTCTCAATCTGCTTCTTCAATGCCTGTATCTCTTCATCACGCTGCACACTATCCTTCAGAGTTTCCCCGGCTTCGCCTAGTGTAAGCGCATCCCCAGCTATCTGACGGACAAAATTCTCATACACGGTATCTATGGACAACCCATCCAGCTTCAGCGGCAAATCCTCTTCCGGCATCCAGTCTGTCTGGTAATACTTGTTCACCTTAAAAGCTGTATTCCCAGAAACTGCCGCCTCTTTATATCCGATTACCGCCTTGCTCTTATCCTCATATTGAAGAATAAAGAGAATGTGATACGGTATTTCCCTGTCTATCTGCTTCAGAACGGACTCATCCAATTCCTGCCCGTTCAGGCGGATCTCGAACACTTCCAGTTCCGTAACATCCTTGCCCTCTGCAAGATTGACTGTAGTAGCGGCTATCTTGTTTTTCCAGTAAATCACCTTTATCTGATCAACGAAAAAACGCTTCATGGCCGGTGTAACCTGAAGGTTCTCGTAAAATTTTTGCTTTGGAATCCTCTTGTTGAATTCCGTAGTCTTTGGAAGCCCCAGCATTTATAGTCTCCTTACTTTACCACAAGGAAGCAAATCAGTTCAAAATCATCCAGCCCGGATACTTCCGACATCAATGCAGATGTACCGCCCGTCTTAAAGAGGCTGTCGATATCGCTTTCCTCTTTGGTGTCTATGATCGAATCTATAGCATCACTCAGCAGAGCGGACATTTCTGCCATGTCCCTGCCGTCATCCGTTTCTTTATTGAACATCTGGTACACTTCCGGTATCGGCTTATCCTTGCCACGGCAAAGCAGCCGCATATCATCCATAAGCCGTTTCGGATTCAGGTAATCGCAGATGATCTCTCCGTCCACGCCGATATAAACCATGTAAAATGGATGGATTCGGTTCAAGCTGTCAATGTTCACGCCGTTGTTGCGGTTCTTAAGAACAAAGATCACGCCTTCGGTCAACTCATCCGTCTTTGGAACAACGGCATGGAGTCCGAACGGCTTCTTGTCCAGATCATCATGCGTCTTAACATATTCCAGAAGGTCAAGCCTGAACTCATTCAAGCCCAGATCCATGATGGATATACCATCAGACATTTCCTCGATATCCACCACCTCATCCTGAAGCTTCTTCAGCTGTGCCTTCCTGTATTCCAGATCACCCTTTTCCTCCGGATTGATCAGGTCATCATCGCCGGTGGAAGTCATAACTGATATCTTCATCCTTGTTTCAACACGGGCTTTCAGATTGATATATTCATCCAATGTCAGGTTCGGCCAGAAGTTCACAAGCTGTATCTGTGCGTTCCTGCTGCCAATACGGTCAACACGCCCGAAACGCTGGATAATGCGCACCGGATTCCAATGTATATCGTAGTTCACCATATAGTCGCAATCCTGAAGGTTCTGTCCTTCGGAAATACAGTCCGTTGCAATAAGGATATCTATCTCTTTTGTGCTTCCAGGCATCAGAACATCCCTGCTCTTGGAAATCGGCGAAAAGCAGGTCAGGATATTGTTCAGCGTACCCTTAAGCCCCTTTATCGTAGTCCGTCCTTCCACGGTTCCCGTAATAATGGCAGTATCCAGTCCATACTTCTTTTTGATAAACGGAGCCACATTGTCATACAGGTATTCTGCGGTATCTGAGAATGCCGAAAAGATCAGCACCTTCTTATTGTCCGGATTGATAGGATTCTCAATCTTCTGGGAAACCAGTTCCAGAAGAGTCTGAAGCTTTGTATCATGTTCCGGCGTAATATCAGCTACCATAGATGTTACAAGTTCCAGTACCTCAGCATCCTTCTTCAGCACATCCCTCCATGTCACATAGTCCATGTCGGCAAGGTCGATCTTCACCTTCTTGCCCACGGTAAAGAAGTCGGTATTGGAATCGTCCATATCGAAATCGGACTGGTCATCTGCCTCGTACATATCCAGATCAGCGGTACCATTCTTTTCAAAATTGTCGATGGCATCTATCGTTCCGGTGATCAGATCCTTAATTCTCTTCAGCGTAAGGTTGAAAGAGTATACAGAGCTTTCCAGTCGCTTCAGCAGGTTCACGCTCATGAGCCTGCGGATACCTTCCTCACGTCCGGACTGGGTAAGATTGTTGCCCTTATTGTGAGTCAGATCCATATATTTTGACAGCTTGCTGGGGAAGATATACTTTGATGGTGTGTATATCTCCAATGTCAATAGCATCAGCTGTTCGTAAATCTCGTTGTAATTGATGGCTCCCTTCAGATCAGTCAGGCTCGGACGTTTTGAAATCGGCTTTCTGCGTTCCGGGAATTTACCAATCTTCTCAGTACTGTAATACTTCTCAATATGCTTTCGGGAACGGGCAATGGTCACGGAATCCAGAACCTCAAAGAAGTCAAAGTCCAACATCCTGAGCAACGCATCCGTGGTACGTTGCTCCATATCCAACTTACTCCAGGAATTAAAAGCGGTTTGTGCCTGCCGGAAAATCTCATCCAATGTCTTGCTGGTATTCAGCTGCTTATCCATCAGCTCAGCATCGCCCTCATAGGCAAGCGCCAACTGGTTCTTCAAATCGTTGAAACGGTTATTGACCGGTGTGGCAGAAAGCATCAGCACCTTTGTCTTTACTCCGGTACGGATCACCTTATCCATCAATTTCACATAACGGTTTTCCTGCGTGTTAGCATGGGTGCCTGCCCCATTACGGAAGTTGTGTGATTCGTCAATGACCACCAAGTCATAATTACCCCAGTTCAGACGGTCAAGATCCAGTCCATTCGATGTGCCGCCGTTCCTCGATAGATCAGTATGAAACAGCACATCATAATTCAGGCGATCGCTGGCGATGGGATTATTCACATAGTTGTCCTTATAGGTATTCCAATTCTCGCAGAGCTTTTTGGGGCAAAGAACAAGCACGGATTTATTGCGGTTTTCGTAATACTTTATAACAGCCAGCGCCGTGAAAGTCTTACCAAGTCCTACGCTGTCTGCAAGGATACAGCCATTATACTTTTCCAGTTTATTGATGATAGCCAAAACGGCATCCCGCTGGAAGTCATAAAGCATACTCCATATTTTGCTGGACTTAAAACCAGTAGCCTCATTCGGAAGGACATCCTCGGAAATGTCCTCCAGGAACTCACTAAAAACATTAAAAAGCGTGATGAAATATATGAACTCAGGTGAATTTTCATTATAGGCGGTTGTAATATTCTCTATAACTACATCCGTCACATCCTGAAGCTTCTGCCGGTCATTCCAGAGTGTATTAAATAGCTGTATATACTGTGTAGCAAACGGAGCCTCCATTCGGTTGACCATATTATAGCTGTTATTCCCACGCTCGCAGCCGATATCCACAGTGGTAAAACCGTTTACAGGCATATAGGCAACCTGTTCAGAAGGAGAATCTACAGTAACGAATCCCCCCATGTTTTCTCCTGTAGAATTGGATTTAAATCTAGCTTTACGCCGGATCCAGTCAGCGCATTCTCTTGCAATAGCTTTCTGGCTCAGTTCATTGCGCAGCTTGATTTCAAACTCTGTACCATAAAGGCTATGCTCTCGGTTAAAACGCGGTATGTAAAATTCCCGTTTTTCCTTTTCTGCCCTTTCTGTAACAAAAGTTGGAGATGTGAAGATAAAACGCAATTCCTCCAAAGACTCCAGCTGTTTTTTCAACTCTTTATATGCATACATGGAAAAGCACGCTGCCGCAATGGACATCCTGCTTCCATCTTTAATAGACAATTTTAAATCATCACAAACCGTTTCAGAAATATTATCTATTACTTTCATAGTCTGGCTATTGTTAGTGCTCGATTTTTCCACCTTCCCGTGATATAAAAGTGGTTCATATATTTCTGCGAAGATTCGGTCGTTTTCATCCTCATCTTTACTCACTTCAATATATTCAATGTCGTGCTCGCATTCCCAAAGTGAAAGTTTTCCCTTAACAGGGAAGGGCTTCACACAACGAACATTTTCCAGAATCCAGGCATAAGAATCCGGATCATACTCATCCTCATACATTAACGCTGCTTCCAGATGTTCTCTTTTCATCGGGACTACATCCTTTAGCGTTGCAACGCACAATGCATGACCAGGAATGGTATCCTCACAGTTCTTTGCAGTCGAGCAAATCAAAATATCACCCCTGTAATTTGTTTTCCACGTCCGGCACTCAACCGTCTTTTCCAAAAAGAAAATTGCCATTGCATAATACGGATGTATTGATAAAGCCTTCATTTTGTTTCTCCAAATGATCGTATTGTTTTATTTAATTCCTCGACAACCTCTTCCGGTGCAACAATCCTCACCTTCCCGCCAAGCCCAAAAATCCACCCAAAAAACTGATCACTGACATACACATCCACATTCACCGTAGATTTTTCTTTCCCAGCAGGTCGAATCGTTACATCCGTTCCGAAGCGATCAAGGATCACGCCAACCATATCATTGTCGAATTCCAACTTGACTGTCTGCTCTTCGCCGCCGAACATCCCGAAATTCTTTGTTGCGTAAACCGCCATATCAAAGGCCTTGAACCGTTTTCCGCCTTCCCGTTTCTTTTCAATAACGGAAATGCCCCGCATTTTATCGACCCGGTAATGCTTGATACTGTCCGCTGCGCTATCATAGCCCACCAGATAATAGTTCTCATTATCCCAGCAAAGCGCCCAGGGACTGATCACATAAGGTTCTTTTCTCCTGGGCATCAATTTTTTTTGCAGATTCCATTGGAGATACTCGAACCGGATCATCCGGTTTGTGGCGATCGCCTCATGAATCTCGTCCACGTTGTAATAGATACTCTCATTCATGGATTTGATCCGTCCGGCCACAACAACCTGCCGCCGGAGTTGATCTGCCTCATACTGGCTGGCGAACCCGGTCAGTTTTTTGATCAATTCGTTGGATTTCTTTTTGGTGATAAATTTAGAAGACTGGATGGCATCCACAAGAAGCTTCAGTTCGGCGATTTCGAACTGCTTGCCAACCACACGATAACCGAAAGAAGAACCTTCTCGTTCCTTTACAATATCGATCCCAAGAATGCTGAGGGCTTCCACGTCGTCATAAAGGCTTTTCCGATCAGCAGTAACCCCGTATTCCAGAAGCTCGTCCTGAATTTCCTTCAAGGTAAGCGAATGATCCTCATCAGTTTTCTCGATCAGGATTCGTGACAGGTAATACAGCTTCAGCTTCTGATTCTTCCCCTTTGACAAAGCCTTCTCCCCCTTGGCTCAAAAGTCTTCACTATTATATCACATATTACGATGAAACAGTATAGTTTTCCCTTTCGTTTCCTGCTGTTTCCTGCTGTTATTCCACTCATTATTCCGAATGATATACCAGTTCATCCTCGTCCGGATCAATGCGGTATCTTTCCGGAAAGATGAGTCTTCCGTACCTGTCTCTTTCGTGGACAAACCGCACTTCTGTATAAACCGTGCATTCTTTCAGATAGTCCGCTACTTCACAGAGATCCGGCACATCTTTCTTTGTCGGAACATAACGAACAACAACTTCGCACTCTCTGGCACAGACGCAGGAGATACTGACATCAAACCTTCCCTCCGTAAACTGGCGGACATCTTCCAGTAAAACTCTGTTGATAAAGATGCGCCGTTTCTCCCGGTACTTCTCCGATTTCTTAACGTATTCCCGTGAAGCCTTCTCGCACGCTTTGCAGTTCAAATACTCCTCATATTTCTTGTAAGGTCCCGGCTGAACATAATTTTCAAAGCTGTTCTGAAGATCCTCGGGGATCGGATAAACCGTTATAAGAACACCGTTCCTGTATATATAGAGAAATCCACGAAATATCCGCATCTCCGGGTGTTTTCTGTGCCTGTAATATCTTCCAGTCATCCAGGATTTAAGCGCTCCCGTCGTCTCATCCAGCTGAATTCCTCTCCTATAAGCTCTTGTTGCATTTCTTTTGGCATCCCCTTGGTTAATCCCTACCCGTTCCGTAATTCTCTTTTTCCCGTGCTTTGTAAGATTCGGCATTTCTTCTCCTCCCGTTATAGAACCTATACCCTGTCTTCCTTACAGGTTTCATAATGCCTGCAGGTCACGCAAAACCCTCTGCAATCTTTGTTCTTTCCAAATCTCTTCCTGATCCAGAACCATAATCTCTGCATCTCTGGATCCCTCCCCCAATCACATCCTCTTCAGAAGATTGAACTGCACCGTTTTCATTTCTCTTCCGCACTCCGGGCAGAACCGGATGATCTTTTTCTTGTTTTCTTTCCCGATTTCCGTATAGCTCCTACGGCAGACCGGGCAGATATAGTATTGACCAGCCATCACTTGCCCTCCTTCAGTTCACAGATCACACCCTTCGGAGAGATATACCGGACAATGCCCTTGGCCTTCTTCCTGAATTCATCATAGATCCGCCCGGCACTGTAGCTGTCACCAAGAACTGTATGCGTGCTGTTTGCTACATAACCGATCTTCCCAAGACCTTTGCATTCCACCCGGATTGCCTCTGTATCATACTCATTGTCAGGTTCCTTGATGAGCTTCACCTTTTTCCCTCTCTTCAGAACCTCTGTACCGTAGTAATGATTCATCCCTGCGATTGTAAAAAATACCTTCTTCATGTTTGACCTCCTTCTTGACAACTCGATTCGCATCGACTACACTTATGAAAATCATTGATTTTCGCCGAAAACTCGGCTTTTCTTTGATCTCTGTACCTATATAGTAGCATGCGGGTTGTCCGATAAAAACGCCTGCCAATCGAACTGACGTTCCCAGATTAACAAAAAAGACGCCTGAAGCGCATTTTTTCAATCCTCTCTTTGCAGCTGTCAAAAAAAGACGTAAAACTTCTAATACAGATAAAAAACCTCCTCATCCTCCAAGCGAATGCACGCCATCGTTGCCGCCGGATCCAACTCATAAAAAACACACCCACAGTCGATGTCATAGAAAACACAGTCCTTCACAGGATCGTGATAGCGAAACACTTCCCCGTCATTATAAAACTCGGTGCCTCTGGCAATCGTTGGGGTATGTCCTGCTATGATCAAGCCGTTCTTTACTCCTCCGTCTTTCATAGCCTCTTCTCTTGCGTATAGGTAAAACCCTGCCGGATCTTCATAGCCAGCTTTCCTTGCGTACTCTTCTTCGATATAGCCGGCATGAACTACGATGCAATCCCGGTCATTCACCGGGAAGCGATAATAAAACGGAAAATCGTCGATTATGGCTGCCCATAGGCAAAGATCTTTCAATGTAACCTTTTCTCGAATGAGCAAATCCTTCATCGTGCCATAATAGTCAAAATAGCCACCCATATCCAAACTTCTTTTTCGCTGCAAATATACAACGCTGTCGAATAGCGCACAGGCATCGGCATTCGATAGCGGATCCGTCATCAATTCCTGTGCCTGATCAACTTGTACCATAACGCTGACATTCGCCGCAAATTCGACATCGTGGTTGCCTTTGATCGGCTTCACATTTTCCGGAACCTTCTCAAGCCATCGAAGCATTTCATAACTTTGTTTTCCCCGGTCAATATAATCCCCGGCAAGATACAGGGTATCCGCTACCGAAAACCGGATTTTCTTCAACATCGTCTGTAGTTCGTCGAAGCAGCCGTGAATATCGCTGATAACGTAGGTTGGCATCCTCTTTCCCCACTATTTACGCGTTGAAAGCTCATTAACAACTGTTTCAGATATTCCACAGGAAAGGAGAAGACGCTTAATATAATCCCTCATAAACTCCCGCTTCTCGCGACCTCCAAACTCAAATGCAAACGGACCATCAAGATAATCCCATGGCAGAAATGTCCCAATTTTCTCGTTTTCAATAGATTTCAAGGTATTAACTGCCCGCATCCCTTTTATTCCGGCAATTTCAACGAATTCCTCTTCTTCATATCCTTTCGGGAGAATATCCTTTATCTGGAGTCTTGAAATATAATCCAAATCATCCAAGTATCCCTTCAAAATAGCCAAAACGCCCTCATCCTTTGACGCATACTGCAATATTTGTTCTAAAACCTCTTTCATTATTCACCTCAAAGTATTTTTTCTCTGATGCGTATTATACAAGGGAACCTCTGTAGATACAATGCCACTAGTTACGTATCGCAACTACAGAGCATGATTACAAAACCTTAACGCGAAAAAGCAGCCCTGTTGCCAGAGCTGCTCTTCTATCCTGAAATTTTATATTTCTACAAACTTGTCTTCCGGATTCCCGTTGATCACGTAATAGGCGCGGCGTTCATCCAGATTCAGATATACCTGTAAGGACTTGATACTGCCAACACGATGGCCTTCTGCCTTGTAAGCCTCCTCGATCCTTGTCCGGATCTGATCCGGCGTGACATTGATCTGATCGCCATTATATTCCAGGAAGGTTTCGAAGACCGGAGCCGCTACTTTCTTTGCGGCGGTCGTTGACTTAGCGGCGGTTTTCTTCGCAGGAGTAGTCTTCTTCGCTGCCGCTGTCGTGGTTTTTGCAGTCGGCTTCTTCTCAGCTGGGGTCTTCTTGGCTGAAGCAGCCTTCTTTGCCGCTGTGGCTTTCTTCGCCGGAGTCTTTGCCGCAGGCTTCTCGACTTTCTTTGCAGCCGCTGGCGTTTCTTTCTTCGGTTCTGTATTCACTACTGCCGGGGTTTCTTTTTTTGGTTCCGCCTTGGCTACAGGCTTCTCTGCCGGTTTCGTGGTTTCCTTCTTCGGCTCTTCCTTGGCAACAGGCTTTGTTTCTGTCTTCGGTGCCAATGTCGAAGCTGCAGGTTTAACTTCCGGCTTGGTTTCCGCTTTCGGTTCTTGCTTCGGAGCCGAAGTTACCGGCTTGATAACAACTTCTTTCTTTTCCGGCGCTGCTTTCGGTGTGGCAGGCTTGCTCTCCTGTTTCATGGAAGCCATTGCACCTGCGATCGCGTCCTTCATAGTATTGATGATTTTCTTTGGCTGCTTTTTGGTTTTATTTGCCATCTCTTCCTCCTCAAGCTTTTTCGCTTTTTCAATTTCTCTTTTTTGATGTGCCTGACGCACCTTTGACCAATCTGTTCCTGCCATATTTCACTCTCCCCCAAGAGTTGGTATTACCTTGTCGCACAGATTATACCACCGCAATCTCATTTTCGCCATAGTCGATTGGAGACCATAATTGGTTCTTCCATATTATACGCTTTCCCAATTCTGCAGCCTCTCCTTCAACCTCGTGTTCCGTTCACTCACCGTCACATTCCGGATCGCATAAAACAGCGCCTTCCTCGTTCCGACCATAACGAGGATCTTCTTCGCCCGGGTGATGCCGGTATAGATGAGATTCCGTTGCAGCATGATGTAATGGCTCATGGAGATCGGCATGACCACGATCGGATATTCGGAGCCCTGAGATTTATGAATCGTCGTGGCATAGGCGAGGACAAGTTCATCCAACTCCGTCGCATCATACTTCACTTCCCGGCCATCGAAACTCACAGTCAGTTCCTTATCCTGCACATCCACATAGACGACCGTTCCAATGTCGCCGTTGAAAACATCCTTATCATAATCATTCCGGATCTGCATGACCTTATCGTGGACACGGTAATGCACGCCGCCACGCTGCAAAGAGAATCCCTCCGGATTCATCGCCTTCTGTAATTCCATATTCAAATTCGTTGCTCCGATCACGCCGCGCTGCATCGGAGTCAACACCTGAATATCATTCCTTGAAACCTTATAATAATTTGGGAGCTTCGTTTTCACCAGATCCACGATCCTCTTTGCGATCTCCTCCGGCTCTTCCATTTCCTGAAAGAAGAAATCCGCATCCTTCCCTCCTCGAAGATCCGGCTTCCGTCCGGCATTGATCCGGTGTGCATTCATCACGATCCGACTGGTCTGCGCCTGCCGGAAAATTTTCGTGAGCCGCACAACCGGGATCACGCCGGAATCGATCATATCGCGAAGCACATTCCCGGCTCCGACACTAGGGAGCTGATCAATGTCTCCCACGAAGATCAGCGTCATGGTATCCGGCACGGCTTTCAGAAGATTGTACATCAGGATCTGATCGATCATGGAACACTCATCCACGATCAGCACATCTCCGGTCAGCGGATCCTTATCCGTTTTCTGATATCCACCAGGCGGCTTGAATTCCAAAAGACGATGAATCGTCTTCGCTTCCATCCCGGTTGCTTCTGATAATCGCTTCGCCGCTCTCCCGGTCGGCGCGGCCAGAAGCATTTTTGCTCCGGCTTCTTTGAAGGCCGTGATGATCCCGAGGGTCGTGGTCGTCTTTCCGGTGCCGGGACCGCCGGTCAGGATCAGGACTTTACTCTTAACCGCCGTCAGGATCGCCTGCATCTGAATCTCGTCATATTCCATTCCGGTCTTTTTTGAGATCCGCTCCGGGAGACCTTCAATCACAACCTTGATCCCGGCAGAATTATCTTTGATCGCAGTCAGTCGTTTTGCCGTTCCTCGTTCGGCATGGAAAAATGGCGGGAGATAAATTGCTTCATCCTCTCTAATGACATCCTCCGCCCGGATCATCTCATCCAGCGTCATGACCAGAAGATGCTCTTCCACTTCAAGGAGCTCCCTCCCCTTTTCCGTGAGCATCTCTCTTGTAGCAAAACAGTGTCCCTCGTTCGACAACTGATTCAGCGTATAGTTCAATCCGCTCCGGAGTCGCTCATACTTTTCATGGCCGAAGCCGAGTTTTGACGCGATGGTGTCCGCTGTCCGAAAGCCCATTCCCCAGATGTCGTCTGCCAGTCGGTACGGATTTTCCTGAACAATGTTGATACTATCGGTGCCGTAAGTTTTGTAAATCTTTGTCGCGTGACTGGTCGAGACATCATGACTCTGGAGAAACAGCATGATGTTCTTGACCTCCCTCTGCTCGATCCAGCTCTTTTTGATCCGTTCCACAAGGACGCGGCCGATGCCCGGCACCTGTATCAGCGAGTCCGGATTTTCATCGATGATCTCCAGAGTATCCTTCCCAAATTTCTGTACGATCCGTTTCGCATACACCGGACCGATTCCCTTGATGAGACCACTGCCGAGATATTTCTCAATCCCAAAAACCGTGGCCGGTAAAGTTTCTTCAAAAGTCTCCACGTCAAACTGCCGCCCGTATTTCGGATTCACTCTCCACTCTCCGGTCAATGAAAGCACAGAACCGACATGTGTGTCCGGCATGGTTCCAACCACAGACACCAGATCTGAAAAATTCTTCGCGCGGCATTTGAGCACTGTATATCCATTTTCAGTATTGTGATATGTGATGATCTCCACCACACATCGCAGATTCTCTTTTCCCATCGTCATCATATTACCACAGTTCCCCCTTTATCGGCATGTTTTTCTCTGCGCCCCCGATTCCGCTTAAATCCGGGCTTTTTGCAAAGCGGCAAGCAGTGCATTCTTCATGAAGAATGCGAATGCTTGTTGGGACAGGGCCTTGTCCCAAACCCCAGAACTGATCTGCATCGCAGATCAGGCGACGCCCTTTCAGGGCTGAATGCAAAAAATTTTCTTTTTCAATGAACTTTCGATTTCTCATTTTTCAGTTTCCCCTCCTTCTGCAAAATCTGATCAACATTAGATTTCGCCACCAGCACGTCTTTCATTTCTGCACGGGCAGTCTTATATTTCGCATAGACCGTTTTCTTCTTTTCCAAAATTTCCCGATATTCCTGATTCAGATCTTTTACCTTCGGCAGCTTTTTCAGACCGAGCCGGTCGAACACTTTTTTCGCATTCCGGTAGATCAGGATCTCCGACTCATGCGCCTCCAGATACTTTTTTGAGTAACCGGATTTTTTGTATTCTGCAAAAATCTCCCTCGTCTTCATGTAGTTGATGATCTCTGTCCGAAGTTCTACGATCTCTTCCATTCTCTTCTCACATGCTTTTATCTCATCAGTCAGCTTGTCAAAAATCCCGCTGACCTCCTCCGCCCTCTTCTCCAGCTTTTCATATTCCAGCAGATCATTCTCCGTCAGGTAGTTCAAAGTTTTCGCCATCTGCTTCAGATTGAACTTCTTCGCCCACTGTTCATATCCGGGTCCTTTGCCTTCCTGCAGTTTCTTTTCCACATCCACCAGATAAGAAATCTGTTCCTCCTTCGGTTTCGTTTTTTCCTTTTCGGCCACCCATGGATTTTTCGTATGGTTGATTCGATGGGGATTATTGATCACCGACAGATGATGCTCCATGCAGATCAGATCGGAAAGTCTGCTCGCCGCAATTCCCGAATACCAGAAATCCCGGAACTTCCCATTGCACTCCAGATTCGTGGAATTCCATATCACATGATTATGTATGTGCTTCCGATCCGTATGCGTTGCAACAATAAAAGCGTGCTTCCCCTTCAGAAACCGCTCGGCGAATTCGTAACCGATGGCGTTGGCCTCCTCCGGTGAAACCTCTCCGGGTTTGAAGGACTGCCGGAACTGATACGCGATCACATCACTTTTTTGTGACCGGCCTGTGATCTGAGCGTACTTTAATTTCGAATACAGAAATTCCGTGTCCGCTGTCAGCTCGTCACATTCATAAGTTCTGATCAGCCTCCCCTCTTCTGTTTTGTCCGGATTCTTTGAATAGTCTATCCGGTATTTCAAGCAGGATGCCACGTTGGCTCCCCTGTTCGCATGCATCGCGATTAATCTGGTCGCTGCCATGATTCCTCCTTCCGTATTAAAATCAAAAAAAGAAGGGGAACGCCGAAACCGACGCTCCCCAAAATTCAACAGATCTTTCCGAGTTCCTTCACCAGCCGATTCAGTTCCCCGGTTAATCCTCCAAACCGACTTTTGATGTCTTTCATCTCTTCCTCATAAATGGTTGCGCCGGTATTTGCTTTTCTCGCCAACTGATTCAGATTGTTTCCCGCGTATCGGAGCAGTCGGATGATATCCTTCATTTCCGGAAGATCCAGCTTCAGCATATACCCGGACAAAGTCATCTTTCGGATGAAGGCACTTTTATTCATGATCCCGAAAAGCTTCATCCGCTCCAAAAGCACTTCATGCTCCTGCTCGGAAAGATAAAACTGCACGGGAACCTTCCGTTCACTCATGCGATCACCGTCTCAGCCTTTCCCCTTCCGGGGACGATAGGGGTTTTGGCTGCCTCGACTTTCTTTGACTCCAGCTTGTTTAATACCGACTCCTTTTTCTCCGGTGCCTTCGCTTCTCTGCTTTTCTGTTTTTCAACAGCGCGGTCTGCGAGCTCGATCGTTTTCTGATCCTTGTCGTAGAAATAGACCTGATTGGAAAGCCGGTCTTTCGGCTCCACCTGGGTCTCGTTCACGTCGCGGACCATGTGCTTCATCTCCTCCAATCCCGGAGCTGATTTTTCGGGGAGGAACAAAAGCTCATGCACAGATGAGGGGATGATAAAGAAATTCCCTTCCAGCTTTTCTGCTGTCTCCTGCATAAAGCCGCTGTATTTCATCACACTGGCTCCCATGAATTTCTGCGGATTCGTCGCCACGAAAACCGGCGGTATCTCCATTTCGGGCATACCCGGCATGCCAAAACCTTTCAGCGTATCCGCCAGAGACTGCAGCACCGGCGGATGTGTTCTCTCGCTTACCTCCAATGCGTCCTTGAAAAGCTGCTCCTTCGAAACACCAAACCGTTCCAAAAGCGGATTCCTTATTGTCACAGAGGCAATACCATCCGGCGTATTCTCCAGTTCTATCCGGCAGACAGCCGCAAGATCACCCATATCCTCATGCGGGATCTGAGAGAGCAATTCTTCATTTCCCTCTTTTCCGACCACCTGCAGTACCAGCTTCGGCTTCACCGCTTCATAGTCCTCCAGCAAAGAAATGTCTATCTCTTTGCTGTTCTGCAAGGCCGAAATAACACTATTCTCGATCGAATCGTAGATCCTGTCCATCGGCACCCCGTTAAGATAATCTTCATAGGGTTTTCTGAGATCCATGTTGGCCCGGATATTTTCTCCTTCTCTCCCGAAGGAAATTCCCCGGTAGGAATCCCCGAGTTTCTCCACACTACTGATTTCAGCCTTCACATTTTCAAATTCCCCGCCATTCATAACGGAGAAATTCGATTCCAACCGGTCTTTGATTAAGTTTAAGAATTCATCGTATTCCATCACATCTTCCTTTCGTAAATTTGTTTCAACGCCCCATGCACAAGGAGCTTATCCGTATGATCCGACCCATAGCAGGTGTAGAGCGTCACTATGGGCGGATGGTTTGAAAGATCAACCTCTTCATTGGAGAAGCTGCTTTCCTTCCGGATCAGCTCGGTGTAGGGCTCATACTCTTCCAAATATCGGATCCGGGTAAGGAGCGGACTTCCCACGTCCGCCACCTCATAACCGAAGATCCGGTAATCATACACCTTGTCATCTGTAAAAATATAAAATCTGGGATCCGCCGCACACAGCCCCGACTCCCTATAAAACCGTTTCAGGCTTCCGAACATCGTGCCGTTTTTCATGTTGTGCCCGTAAATGAAGGTGTTCAGATCCATGAATCCCGGCTTAGCCTCATAATCTACAAAAATACAGCCGGAGAAATTATTCTGTCCTTCAAAGGTCTTGTGCAGGTACTCCCTGTTATCCTCTGCCTGCACCATCGGGTAGCGGATATCAAGAATCGGCACGTAAAGGATCCCTACATAGTCCGGATTGATAGCCGACAGAGAATCCGTATCAATCTCAAGATGAGGATACGACTCCTCCGGCGGGGTCTCACCTTCGGTATCCTCATAGGAGAGATACCCCTGCAGCTCCTCATACTCTTCCTTTGCTTCCCGATACTGCTTTTCATCATGGAGAAAAACATAAAGGCAGACGGCCATCCCGGCGATGAGCCCCAGCGAGATCAAAAACATGATCCACCGGAGCCCCTTTTCCTTTTTTCTCATCTCTTCGCCGTTTCCAGATGATTGATCACTGCGTCGCTGTAACCGGGAACATATTGGTTATACTCGTTTCCAAAAGTCACGGATGCCGACGCCCCGTTCCTGTCTACCGGGAAGGTGACCGTTGCCTTGTCCTTCGTGGCCGTAGCAAATTCACCCGGCGTGATATCCAGTTTCTTCCAGCGGGGATCATCCATTTCCTCTACCGCATAAGTACCGGGCGGAAGATCCGTCAGCGTCCTTTCCCCGGACAAACCCTTTTCGATCCGAACCGGAGCAAGCCACTCGTGATATTTCTCTCTGATGTCATACCCGTATACTCGGAACATGAATACCGGCGTACCAAAAGCTTCCTGCCTTTCCTTTATGGTCTTTGTAATGGTCAGGTCGCAGTTATAGAGAAGTCCATTCACATGGATCAGGAAGTTATCGCCCTTCGCCAGATGCTCTTCGAAATCACAGTTTTCCAGATCACAGTCATGCTCGAACTCGGTCTGGCCGGTGATATCCGTATTCTCTGCCGCCACCTGAACCTTGATCGGCACCTCGTCCGCCGCCGTTATGATGGCTTTGTTTCCGATATACTCCACGCCGCTTTCCGCCTGCGCCCGGAAGGTAAGCTCCGGTTCTTCAGACTCAACTGACTGTGCGCCGTCCCGGCTGCTCCAGGTCACCACGGCCTGATGGGCGTTAAGTTTCGACAGGGAAAGTTCTGTTCCGAAGGCCACATCCGCCACATCACCGATATCCTGTGAAGAATCCACAAACCGGACGCTCGGTGTAAACACATGGATGAACGCATCCTGGGTAAGATCCTTCTTTTCGTACGTGCCGTTCGTTGTCGGCGTAACGGTGCAATCTACCGTAAACTGGCCGCATTCCTGCGTTTCCGTTTCATTGGTTTCCCAGTTCCAGGCCGCCGTGCTGCCATCCGTTCCTTCCGGAATATTCATGGTGGCAAGGGTCTTCCCGGTGTTGTCCTTCAGCGTATAATCGATCTTCACGTATTTATTGTTCGTTCCGTCCGGCACATGAGTCGCGGCAAAAAGTGCATCGCCGTCTCGTTCCACGGTGGATCGGATGTTTGCCGTATCGGGGATATAAATGGTCTGATCCTCTGTTCCGATGGCGTAATCCAGCGGGATATCCACCTCCGGCACGGGATAGGCTTCATAGATATCCGTGATCTCATGCGTGTCCTTATAAATCCCGGAGGTTTCCTCATTTGTCGGGATCTGGTTGCCGCCAAAACTCCGTTTCGGATCAATGGTGAAGCGGATAATGAGCTTTTTCCCGTAATCATCGTCCGTACCTTCATGTGGTTCCGTAGAAACGTAGTTTTTCTCATAGTCAAACCCGGTAACCCGCACATACTGGGCATCTGCCTTGATGGTCACATCCACCGACACCGGACTATCCCAGGAAAATTCATCCCCGGACTTGATCCGGTCGACTGTAAACGCCTGAATCGAAGTTTTGTCTGTCAGCGCAAAAGGCGCTGTAATGAAATCCCGGATCTCCGCATTCGCATCCAGTCCGATCCCGCCGTTGTTATCAAGGCCGGTTGCATCGTCGATCAAAACAATAATGTCCTCCGAGGTTGCCGGCGTACGCGTGTATTCTCTGGTCATGATCCC
>JAEEGL012027213.1_pt1 | contig 41732 bp, 30 predicted proteins | sample 9134231 | NCBI WGS metagenome assembly JAEEGL01 (sample SAMN16246548, study PRJNA631951) | gut metagenome | biome: gut microbiome; feature: rumen; material: fiber-attached | host: Bos | place: Iran: Karaj | collected 2018-10
AAGAAGGTCGTTATTTCCGCTCCCGCGGGCAACGATCTCCCGACCATCGTCTATAACGTCAACCACAAGACGCTGAAGGCGAACGATACCATCATCTCCGCGGCTTCCTGCACGACGAACTGCCTCGCTCCCATGACCAAGGCGCTCAACGACGCGTATCCGATCGTCTCCGGCATCATGACCACCGTCCACGCCTACACCGGCGACCAGATGATCCTCGACGGTCCGCACAGAAAGGGCGATCTTCAGAGAGCCCGCGCCGGCGCCGCCAACATCGTTCCGAACTCCACCGGCGCCGCCAAGGCGATCGGCCTCGTCATTCCGGAGCTCAACGGCAAGCTGATCGGCTCTGCGCAGAGAGTTCCCGTCTTCACCGGCTCCACGACGATCCTCGTCGCGGTCGTGAAGGGCAAGGATATCACGAAGGATTCCATCAACGCCGCCATGAAGGCGCAGGTGTCCGAGTCCTTCGGCTACACCACCGAGAAGCTCGTGTCCTCCGACGTCATCGGCATGACCTACGGTTCTCTCTTCGACGCCAACCAGACGATGGTCACGAAGATCGACGACGACACCTATCAGGTGCAGGTCGTGTCCTGGTACGACAACGAGAACTCCTACACGAGCCAGATGGTCCGCACGATCAAGTACTTCGCGGAACTCGCCTGATCCTTATCCCGCCTCGGAGCGGACGGCATCTGCCGTCCGCTCTTTTTTGTTCCCCCATCATACGCCGAAAAAAGCGCGGCGGAGCGATTGGCTCCGCCGCGCCGTTTGGCGGGGAGTGAAGAGAGGATCGAAGAACGTTCGACCGCGCGGCGCGCTCTGTGCCGCCTGCCGGGAAGGCAGAAAAGGCGCCTGCCTGCGCAGGCGCCTTTTGCGGTCGGATCCGTTCTGCCGGGATCCTTCGGAGCTCCGCGGAACGGGCGAGGAGCCCGCCGAAGAGTCGGGAAAGGGTCAGCCGATTTCCTCGACCATATACTCCCAGTCTTCCAAGAAGTCTTTGACCCACGTCTTGCACTTATCGAGCTGCGTGGTATACGCGGATACGGACGGGCTGTTGTTCCTATCGTACGATCTGCGCAGCACGGTCACGTGGGTGAGCGGGAAATCGCTTTCCGCGAAATACTCGAAGCCGTACCGCCTGCCCTCCAGGACCAGATCCATCATGCGGGGGGATTCCTTGTCGCGGGTCAAACGGGTCTTGAGGACCATCTCGTAGTACACGGGCAGCACCATTTCTCGACCGAACGCGTTCAGGGCGTTCGCGATATAGACGGAGCAGAGCGCTTCCTCATCCGATATGGCGGAAGGAAGGAGCAGGCAGGAGAACATGCAGTCCGTGTGCGTATAGTATGTATCCTGATCCTCCGTCAGTTTCGGCGTCGGCAGCACGCCGAAATCGACCATTTCGCGGACGCTGTCTTTTTCCAGGTATCCGATCAGCGTATTGGTGAAGAGCGCCTTGTTGCGCACGAACATGGCCTCAAGCTGACCGAAGCTGCTTTTATAGACGTACGTGCCCGCGCTCTCAAAGAGGAGTTTATACACCTTTTCAAAGCCGTCTATCGTCTGCTGGGACAACCCGTCGACGACGTAGGGAATATTGTTCTCGTCTTTACGGACGGGGCTGACGCTGAGCGTGGGTCCCCAGCTGTCGAAGGAAGCCGCATTGTCCGAAACGTATCCGTATACGTCCTCCTCGTCCCTCGCGCCGTCGCCGTTCGTATCCGTATACACCGCCTGCGTCAGCGTCATCAGTTGGTCGATGGTCCACTTGCCCTCGTCGACCAACGCATATAGATCCGGGATATGGTACTGTTCCGCCAGCTCCTTGTTGAACAGCCAGATCCATGCGAAACGGATACCGGACTCGTTCGCGTCGCCGAACAGCATCCGCGCGTCGTCGCCGATGGCAAAGGTATTGATCGCGTACGTATCGAACCAGTCCGCTTCGAAGTCGATGATATCCGGATAATCGCTCCAGGAGCGGGCGACGTTGAACGTGATGAATTCTCCCACGTACCGGGTGCGGCTCGTGTACAGCTTGTACGCGTCTTCGCCCGTCTCCGCCCACATGACGTACTGCTCGCGCGGCTCAAAGTTATGCGCGAAGTATTCGATGTCCACGTTGTACAGTTCTTCCACCGCGCGGGTCCTGTCCACGATGGCGTCGTTGATCGCCGAGCCGGTGAGCTCCTCGGAGGGGATGTAATCTCCGGAAGCGGAGTCCATGGCGATCACGACGGTCGCACCGTCGAAATCTTTTTTCGGCAGGATATCCACCACGGTGGGGCCTTTGTCCGGCTCGTCTTCCGTGTCGCTCGCGGGAGCGTCGGTGACGGTGCTCTGGGAATCAGGCGTCGTGTCGCTTGGCTTTTCCGTTCCTGTACCGCAGGCAACGAGTCCCGCCAGCATGGCGAGGAGGAGTACGATGGATACCGCTCTTTTCATGGCTGCACTCTCTTTCTGCGTTTTTTATAAAATGGTCGGGGTCCCGATGAGAAAATGGTCGGAGCCGTGCACAAACCGCCGCACGCGCCGCGGGTGAGCCTGCGGCGGAAAAGACGGCGCATTTTTATCTTACATCACTTTTTGTTCCATTGCTCTATATCCAGCATTTCTTCCCAGTTTTCGAGGAAGTTCGCGACCCATTTCTTGCAGTTTTCAAGCCGCCGGGTATACGTCGATACGGAGGGAGCCTTCCCGTCGTGAAGCGCATTGCGCAGGATCGTTACGTGGGTGATCGGGAAATCGCTTTCCGCGAAATACTCGAATCCGTACCGTCTCCCCTCCAGGACGAGATCCATCATGCGGGTGGACTCCCTGTCGCGGGTCAGTCGGGTTTTCAGCACCATCTCGTAGTATACGGGCACGACCATCTCGCGGCTGAACGCGTTCAGGGCGTTCGCCGCGTAGACGGAGCAGAGCGCCTCCTCCTCCGAGATGGCGGAGGGCAGAAGCAGGCAGGAGAAGCAGCAGTCCGTGTGGGTATAGTACTGGTCCTGATCCTCCGTCATCTTCGGCGTCGGCAAAACGCCGAAATCGACCATGTCGCGGACCAGATCTACCTCCAGAGCCTTGATGAGCGTATTGGTGAAGACCGCCTTGTTCTTGACGAACATCTCTTCCAACTGCATAAAGGAGCCGCCCTTAAAGACGTAACAGCCGGCGTTCAGATAGACGAGCTCGTATATCTTCTCAAAGCCGTTCACCACCCGCTCGGGAATCCCTTCGACGACCACGGGATAGTTCTTGTCGTCCTTTACGACGGGGCTGAGACCGATCGTCGGTCCCCAGCTGTCAAAGGAAGCGTCCCTGTCCGTGACGTACCCGTATACGTCGTTCATGTCTTCCTCGCCGTTGCCGTTGACGTCCGTATATACCGTCTCCGACAGTTCCAGAAGACGATCCATCGTCCACGTCCCCTCGTCCACCAGCGCGTACAGATCCGGGAAATGATACTGCTCGGCGAGTTCCTTGTTGAACAGCCAGATCCATGCGAAACGGATGCCGGATTCGTTCGCGTCGCCGTACAGCTGCTTCACTGTGTCGCCGATGGAGAAGGTATTGATCGCATACGTGTCGAACCAGTCCGCCTCGAAGTCGATGATCTCCGGATAATCGCTCCAGGAGCGCGCGACGTTGTTCGTGATGTATTCGCCCATGTACCGGGTACGGCTCGTGTACAGTTTATACGTATCGTCGCCTGTCGTCGCCCACATCACGTACTTCTCGCGCGGCTCAAAGGAATGAACAAAGTATTCGAGCGTCACGTTGTACTGTTCTTCCACCGCGCGGGTCCTGTCAATGAGCGCCTCGTTGATCGTGGAACCGACGATCTCGTCGGACGGAGCGTAGTCTCCGGCAACGTTGTCCATGGCGATCGAGACGGTCGCGCCGTCAAAGTCGAGTTTCGGCAGGATATCCGCCACGGTGGGCTCTTTTGCCGGCTCGCCTTCCGTGCCGCTCACGGGAGCGTCGGTGACGGTACCTTGGGTATCGGATACGGCGCCGCTCGGGTTTTCCGTCCCTGCGCCGCAGGCAACGAGTCCCGCCAGCATGGCGAGGAGGAGTACGATGGATACCGCTCTTTTCATGGCTGTTCTCTCTTTCTGCGTTTTTTATAAAATGGTCGGGGTCCCGATGAGAAAATGGTCGGAGCCGTGCACAAACCGCCGCACGCGCCGCGGGTGAGCCTGCGGCGGAAAAGACGGCGCATTTTTATCTTACCTCACTTTTTGTTCCATTGCTCTATATCCAGCATTTCTTCCCAGTTTTCGAGGAAGTTCGCGACCCATTTCTTGCAGTTTTCAAGTCGCCGGGTATACGTCGATACGGAGGGCGCCTTCCCGTCGTGGAGAGAATCGCGCAGGATCGTCTTATGGGAGATCGGGAAATCGCTTTCCGCGAAATACTCAAAGCCGTACCGTCTGCCCTCAAGGACGAGATCCATCATGCGGGTGGACTCCTTGTCGCGTGTCAGGCGCGTTTTCAGCACCATTTCATAGTACACGGGCACGACTATCTCGTGGCTGAACGCGTTCAGGGCGTTCGCCACATAGACGGAGCAGAGCGCCTCCTCCTCCGAGATGGCGGAGGGCAGGAGCATGCAGGAGAACAGGCAGTCAGTGTGCGTGTAGTACGTCTCCTGATCCTCCGTCAGCTTCGGCGTCGGAAGCACGCCGAAATCGACCATCTCCCGGACCTGATTGTCTTCCAGATCTTTGATGAGCGTATTGGTGAAGACCGTCTTGTTCTTGACGAACATCTCACCCATCTGCGTAAAAGAGCCGGTCGTAAGGACATAGCAGCCGTCGTTCAGATAGACGAGCTCGTAGATCTTCTCAAAGCCGTTCACTACCCGTTCGGGGATCGATTCGACGACCACGGGATAGTTCTTGTCGTCCTTTACGACGGGGCTGAGACCGATCGTCGGTCCCCAGCTGTCGAAACAGGCGTCCTTGTCCGTAACGTAGCCGTATACGTCGTTCATGTCCTGCTCGCCGTTGCCGTTGACGTCCGTATATACCGACTCCGTCAGTTCCAGAACGTAGTCCATCGTCCATTTGCCGTCGTCCACCGCCTGATACAGATCCGGGAAATGATACTGCTCGGCGAGCTCCTTGTTGAACAGCCAGATCCACGCGTAACGGATGCCGGATTCGTTCGCGTCGCCGTACAGCATCTTTACGGTATCGCCGACAGAGAAGGTATCGATCGCATAGACGTCAAACCAGTCCGCCTCGAAGTCGATGATCTCCGGATAATCGCTCCAGGAGCGCGCGACGTTGTTCGTGATGTATTCGCCCATGTACCGGGTACGGCTCGTGTAGAGCTTATACGTGTCGTCGCCCGTTTCCGCCCACATGACGTACATTTCACGCGGTTCATCCTTGTGCACGTAGTATTCGAGATCCACGTTGTACAGCTCCTCCACTGCGAGTGTACGGTCCACGATGGCGTCGTTGACCGCGGAACCGGTGAGCTCATCCGACGGAGTATAATCCCCTCCCCAATAATCCATGGCGATCGAGACGGTCGCGCCGTCAAAGTCGAGTTTCGGCAGGATATCCGCCATGGTGGGCTCTTTTGCCGGCTCGCCTTCCGTACCGCTCACGGGAGCGTCGGTGACGGAACCTTGGAAATCGGAGGCGGCGCCGCTCGGGTCTTCCGTTCCTGCGCCGCAGGCGGCGAGCCCCGTCAGCATGGCGAGCAGAAGTACGATGGATACCGCTCTTTTCATGGCTGCACTCTCTTTACGAATTATTATAAAAATGTCGGAGTCCTGGAAATGAGTTTCTCTTTTTTGCAAACGTGCGTGAAAGGATACCCCATGTCTCTTGCTCCGACAAGTAAAGTATACAACATCCGCCGCGCTTTGTCAACACTTTGAAGACATCTTTCACAAAAGCCGTCAAATTCGTTCCCGAAGAAAATCACGTGTCTTCCGCCGCGGAGAGAGTCCCGCGCGGCTCTCGCTGCCGATGTTTCATTCGGGAAAGATCTCCCGCGGGGGACTGCCCGACGGCACAGCATCCCGACTTCTTTTGGGGAAAAACGATATCATTGCCGAAACGTAAAAGGATCCAGGAGAAAGGCGGCGTTTTCCCCGCTTTCCTTTCGCCGACGGTATCCGTATACGCAACCGCGGCATGCACGGGGACACGTCTTTGCGGTCTCGTTTTCTCCGCAACAATCTTCGCGGAACGAGGATTTTGTATTGACACGGCAGGAATTCTGTGGTATGATATACGTGATTCGGAATGTTCTGCCCGATCCGCCGTCCGGATCGAGACATAAACGAGAACGGAGAAAAACGGTATGGAAACGAAAAGAAATCTCAAGTACTTTACCACGAGAGGAGTGTCTCCGCTGGCTGTCGCGGCGCTTGTCGTGGCTGTGGCCGGTTTGATCCTGGCGCTGGCGACGCACGGTACGCCCCGCGTGATCGGGATCATCGTCGTCGTGGTCGGCATCGGCATGCTCTTTTTCGCCAACAGCGGAAAAGCGACGGGCGACGATATCGAGTATCAGGTCGGCGAGAAGATGAAGGGCATGCCGGAACGCGGCATGATCCGCTTCGAACTGTTTGAAAAGTCCCTGAAGTTCCTCCAGCCGCTGACGATCCGCGGATATGAATTCAACGACGAAGTATACTATAAGAAGGGTTCCGACGGGAAGAACCGCACCAGCGTCTTCAACGCCGCGATCCTGTTCTTTACCGGCGATAAGCTCCATATCCACAGAAGACGCTTCTCCTTTGTCGACGATCTGCTCGACGAGGAGCTCGGCGGTACGTACAAGTACATCGATCTCGATCACGCCGAGGTGCGCGAGCAGAAGTTCGAGCGTCAGGTCGGCAAGCATCTGGTGCATTTCACCGATTATCATTTCGTGCTCGTTGGCAAGGACGGTTCGGACGTGCTCGATATGTCCGTCGATTACGGCGCTGATATCGATAAGGCGTGCGAGGATATCAACCGGATCATCGATATCCGCTCGAAGGCGTACTACGAGAAGCTCGCCCGCGTCGAGGCGGAGCGCAAGGCGAGATTGGAAGCGGCCGCACAGCAGTAAAGGAAAGAAAGGGAAGGGTATACGCCGCGGCGTATACCCTTCCGTGTTTTTTCAGCGTGACGAAAAAATGTCCGCGGCGGGCGTTTTTTTCACGATTGCTCTTGACGGGATCGGCAGGATGTGCTATAATAGGTAGGCTTGAAGAAGCAACTGGGTGTGGCGCAGTTGGTAGCGCGCTACCTTGGGGTGGTAGAGGCCGCTGGTTCAAGTCCAGTCACTCAGACCAGAAAACGGGGGATCCGAAGGATCCCCCGTTTTCTGGTCTGAACAACAGGATGTGCCCGTCGGCTCGCTCACCGCATCAAGCACCGCGAAGCGGTTCACTTGGGGTGGTAGGGGAAACGAGCCGAAAAAAGCCCGGCGGGCTTTTTTCGGCTCAGTTTCTCCGCCCAAAGCAGGGAGTCTCGGCTGCGGCAGCGGCCGATACGACCATGCGACGGCGGCGGGCCACGCTGGTTCAAGTCCAGTCACTCAGACCAACATAGAACGGGGGATCCGAAGGATCCCCCGTTCTATGTTGAATCGGGTACAATGGGACGCGAAACCACTGCCGCGCCAAAACGGCGCGGCATAGGGCTTTGCGGCGGGGAAAACGGGCGATTTCGGCTGAATAATAGCGCAAAGCCATGGTTCCAAAGTCCAGTCACTCAGACCAAAAAGTCCCGAAAACACTGGGTTTCCGGGACTTTTTTATATCTTCCGGAGGCGTTGAAATGGGGCTTGACCACATACCTGACCAGAGACAGAATCAGTTTGGTTTTTGGGGCGGCGGGAGGACGGATTATTCCGCAGTTTGCTCCGGCGTTCTTCTTTGTCAGCGTCCCAATTCCTGCGTCTCCCTTTTCTCCTTCACCTCCCGTATCATCTCCGCCAGCAGCCGCTCGCATTCTTCCTCGCTGTGGGCATAGATTACGTGCTGATCGCGCTTGCCGTCCGGCAGTCTCGGCGAGTACCGCCCCTCCCACGTCGTGTCGCTGATGCGCGACACGCATCCCGTCCCGCGGCGGCGGATCTTGCCCGGCTGTGCCGTGAATGGCTTCTTTTGGGGCGACGGGGCTTCGACACGCGCTTCATCCGCGTCGGGGCCGCCCATCGCCCGGTCTATCTTTTTCGCCGCCGACAAGCGTACCGCCCGTCACGCGTGAGAGAATGTTTGACGCGGCATCCGACGGAGCATTAATGAGTAAATAACGGGGGGAGGTGATGATTCAGCAGGTATTGCCCAATGTTTCAGTTACTTACTGAGAATTTACCCCTGCACATTTCGATAAAACTGTCCAAAACGATACTGAATTTTTACTGTTTATCCGTTTAGTATTGACAAGCCGAAGAACCGGGGAATATAATGGACGTAATATAAGAGAAAAATAGAACAAGAGCGGCTGAAGGAGGGAACGGCATGAACAGAGAGGATCTTTTTACCGTCGGTTTTTCCATTGCTGAAATAAAAAATGTCTGGAGCGGTAACTGTATACCCCGTTCCCGCCGCATGGAAAACAGCAGTTATCACGCTCTTGTCCTGATCCTCAGCGATCCCCATACGTATCTGTTTGACGACGGGACCGAACTGCATGCGGAGCCGGGATATATCCTGTATCTGCCCGAAGGCTCCTCTTACAGGATCAGTGATATCAAGACCTGCGACAGTGTGGCCGTCCATTTTACGATTTCAGAAAAGACGAACATCCCCCCTCTCCGATTTTCCGTGAAAAAACAGATGTCTGCTATTTCAGAGATGTTTCAGACAGCGAGCCGGTTCTGGAAAAGAAAAACACCCGGATACCAACTGAAAATAAAATCTCTGCTGTATCAGATCCTGTATATGATACAGTCGAATACTCACTCGGATTACGTTCCGAGCAGCCAGACTGTTCAGTTTCATGCTGTCATGGAGTATATCATCGATCATTACTCGGATACCGATATTACCGTCCGAAAACTTGCCGGGATGGCGGGCATGAGCGAGGCGTATTTCCGCAGACAGTTCAATCGGTTGTACGGAACGTCTCCTCTGCAGTATATCAAGAAGTTGAGGCTGAACCGAGCCGTCGAACTTCTTGATTCGGATATGTTCCCGGTACATGAGGTGGCGCATGGGGTAGGATATACCAGCGAGTATTATTTCTACCGCGATTTCAAAAGAAGCACGGGAACCAGTCCGAAGAAATACGAAAAAGAAAAGAGGAGCGCGCCGCTGGTCTATCCCTTCCGCACGCATGAGAATGCTCCGACGCCGGACGGGGAGGATTCGGTCGTCCGTCTGCTCGGTGAGGAGCGAATCGTGGCATACTTTCCCTTCGACAGCAGTGTTGCGCCGGATGCGGGAAGGATCACGGCGAGGGAGGGAGGCAGGCTCCGTTTCGTGGAGGGCTATTTCGGACAAGCCGCGCAGTTCGACGACGGCTTCGTTACACTCGAAGGATGGCAGCCCGGCAAAAGCAGCTTTTCGGTCGCCTTGTGGATGAAGACGGACGGCGTGCTTATCGATCCGTGCCTGCTCTCGAACAAGGACTGGAAGAGCGGCAATTTTCCCGGATTCGTACTTGCGCTGCGAGCGAAAGAAGTAGTATTCAACGCGGGCAACGGGACGGTTTCGCGTCTCGATCATATGTGTCGTCTGTCGCGTGATTACAATGCCGGATGGGTCTACGTGATCCTCATAGTGGACCGGGAAGAAGGGGAGGTACGCATCTCCTGCGATTTTGAACCGTTCCGATCCGCAACGATCCCTGCCGCGCTGAAGGATGCCTCGTTTGATACGCCCCTGCAGCTCAATATCGGCCAGGACGGTACGGGAAAGTTCGAGCTGCATCTCACGGCGACGCTCGACGAGTACCTCATTGTGGAGGGTGTGCTGACAGATGCGGACGTCGCCGCGCTGAAAGCGCATTATGTACAGTAACACAGTCAATACTCCCATTGATTTTTCGTCCGGAGGACACGCCATGAAAAAAGTGTTGATTCTTTTCCTCGCCGCCGCGCTGCTTCTTCCGCTCGCCGCCTGCGGCGGGACAGGGGACAAGCAGGACATAACCGGTCCCACGGCGACGGATGATCCGACGACGGATACACAGACGCCCACAAACGATTTGGAGGATACCATGCGCACACTGATAGTAAAGAACGAGAAGATCGCTTCGGTGACCGTGCAGACCGGTGAGAATGCAGCGGAGAAATACGCAGGGAGAGCGCTGGCGAAGTACCTGGCGAAACTCGGTTTGCCCTCCGGAGACGGTTTGACGATCGACGTTCGGATCGATCCGGAGCTGCCCGAAGAAGGGTATGAGATTTGCCCGGAGAATGGGAAGATCACGATCCGCGGCGGCGGAGACCGCGGTGTGATCTACGGGGTGTACGGCTTTCTGACCCATTATGCCGGAACACGGTTTTTCATGCCGGGACTCGAAAAACTCGGCGCGGGAGATATCGTGGTCAACGAGAGTTACTCAATGACACCTGTCTTTGAACACCGTATGCTCGACTGGGCATGCACCAGAAACGATTCCGACTGGTGTGTCAAAAACGGTGTCAATGCTCCGGCATGGGCGCCCATTCCTGAGAATATGGGCGGTATCTTCGACTATCTTCCCGGCATGTCGGTCCATACGCTGTCAAAAATGACCGGGACTGACCAGAGAACAGAACAGCCCTGCCTTTCCGATCCGGAGGTGCTGAAAACGGTCATCGCTTACGTCCGGGACGTTCTTGCTCAGAATCCGGACGCATCCATCATTTCCGTGTCGCAGAACGATAACAATAACTACTGCAAGTGTCCGAAGTGCACGGCGGTGGATGAAGAAGAAGGAAGTCATGCAGGGACGCTGCTTCGCTTTGTGAATGCCGTCGCAGCCGACATCGCCGATGATTACCCGAACGTCGTCATCGATACTCTGGCATATCTCCATACTACCAAACCGCCGCAGATCACAAAACCTTTGCCGAACGTCTGCATTCGCCTGTGTACGTTCGACTGCTGCTTCTCTCATCCGATCAGCGATCCCACATGTCATCAGAATTCTGTGTTTGCCGGTTATCTGCGCGCATGGAACGAGATCTGTGATCGGATCTATATCTGGGACTACGTTGTGGATTTCCGTCACTATATCCCGCCGTATCCGAATCTTCTTCTTCTGAGAGAAAATATGCGCTATTTCGCGGAACACGGCGTACGCGGCATGTACCCTGAAGGAAATTATACCTCTGAAAACTACGGAGAATTCGGCGAGCTGCGGTGCTGGCTGCTCGCGCAGCTCATGATGAATCCGTATATGAGCGAAGACGAATACTCCGACCAGATGAACGAATTTCTTGAAGCATATTACGGCGCGGGGTGGCAGAACATACGCAAGTTCATCGATTGGACGAGTACCGCAGCTGCTGATAACCATGTAATAGGATGCTACAAGGCGCCGTTTGTCATTATTTCAGAGGCCAAGTACCTCTCGATGGAGAAAACGATCGACGGCTGGTGGGATGAAGCGCAGGAGCTTGCGGGAGACCGCGCGGAATACGTGCGCCGTTCCCGTACACAATGGGAATACATCAAGCTCATGCTTCACCCGGATGCTGAAAAAGCAGAGCAGCTTCGGCGGTATCTGGAGAAAGAAAATATTGCCTGGAGCGAAGGCAACTATGATCTGAGCAAGCTGTACGAGGATCTGGAAGCGCCCGCGCCCGTTTCGTATGCCTATGCTTTCCGTACGCACGAAAACGCACCGACGCCGGAAGGAGATAATTCGGTCGTCCGTCTGCTCGGCGAAGATCGGATCGTAGCCTATCTTCCGTTTGACGGGGATACCGAACCGGGTGCCGGGATCGTCACCGCGAAAGAAAGCGGAAAACTTCCCTATGAGGAGGGCTATTTCGGACAAGCCGCGCGGTTCGACGACGGGTACGTTACGCTCGACGGCTGGAAGCCCGGCAAGAAAAGCTTTTCGGTCGCCTTGTGGATGAAGACAGACGGCGCGGTGTATGATCCGTGCCTCTTATCGAACAAGGACTGGATGGGCGGGAACAACCCGGGCTTCGTGTTCGCGCTCCGCGAAAGTGACGTGATATTCAATGCGGGCAACGGGACAGACCGCAAAGATACGCAATACCCGCTGCCGGCCGATTACGCGGGCGGCTGGGTCTATCTGGTCCTCGTCGTGGATCGCGAGGCGGGAGAAATACGCTTCTCCTATGACTTCGAAGCGCTCCGGTCTGCCGAGATCCCGGCCTCGCTGAAGGATGTCTCCTTTGATACGAACTACAAGCTCAATATCGGACAGGACGGCACCGGGCACATCAATCTGTCGCTCACGGCGACGCTCGACGAATACCTCATCGTGGACGGCGTGCTGACTGACGCGGACGTCGCCGCGCTGAAAGCACATTACGTACAGTAAGTCGTTCGACAATCAAGTTCGATATACGGAGGTCATACCATGAAAAAAACACTGATTCTTTTCCTCGCCGCGGCACTGCTCCTTCCGCTCGCCGCCTGCGGCGACACGGGGGACAAGCCGGACGCGGCCGACCCGTCGGCGACGGACGCCCCGGTAACGGGTACGCAGGACGCGGAGGACTACTCGGCATATATGCCCACAGCCGATTACGACGGGTATGAATTCTGCATCCTGAAGCACGGCGACGTCAGCTGGTGCCTCGACGACGTATGGGCGGAGGGGAGCGCCGCGGACGCCTATTCCGACGCCATCTTCAACCGCAACTGCCGGATCGAAGCCGCTCTCGATATCAGGATCACTCAGTATGAAGGCGTTGTGGACAGCCTGATCCAGTCCTCCGTCATGACGGGAGACGACAACTATGCGATCGCCTATCCCACGCTTTCCGCCGCCGCTTCGCTCGGCGGGCAGGACCTTCTCGTCGATCTGAAACTGATCCCGGAATTTCACCTCGACATGCCGTGGTGGGACGCCGCCGCCGTCGACTACCTGACCATCGCCGGCCGGCTCTTCTTTGCGGAAAACGAGATCAACATACAGTACGACGAGGCGACGTGGGTACTGTATTTCTGCAAGAGTCTCATAGAACGCTATACGCTCGAAAGTCCCTACGAGCTCGTCCGGAACAACGCGTGGACGATGGATAAGATGCACGAGATGATGACCGCCGTCGCGCATGACGAGGACGGCAACGGCGAGCGGAACGCCCCGGCGGACTATTTCGGCTTCTCCACGCACTGGGGGTCTTACGTCGGACTCCTCTCCGGCTCGGGGGAATCCCTCGTCCGGCCGGACGGTGAGAAATCATACGTCTCGAATCTGTACTCCGAGCGTATGATTTCGATCGCGGAAAAGATCGGGTCCATTATGAACGACATGGACGCCACCGTCATCCCGAACCGCTTCAAGGGAGCGGCTGCTGCCGACGGCGCCTGGGCGATCAATACTTTTTACAACGAACACAGTCTGTTCTACGGCGAGGTCATCGGTCAGTTCGCCAATCTGCGTGAAATGGAAGGCGATTTCGGTCTGCTTCCTTTTCCGAAGTACGAAACGACGCAGGAGTACTACACCTGCGAGGTGCTCAATACCGCGTTTGCCTACGTGATCCCCCGTTCCGTGCAGGACAAGAGCCGCACGGCGACGATCACGGAAGCGCTGGCGATCGACAGCCACGGCGATTTCATCGACGCCTATCTGGATACGACGATCACCGGCAAATCCATGCGTGACAAAGAAAGCCGGGAGATGCTGCAGATCATCTTTACGTACCGCGTCTACGACCTCGGCGACATCTTCGGATGGGGCGGCATCGCCGATACGTTCCAGAGCGCGGTCAACGCGGGAGGAAAATACCTCGCCTCTTCCGCCCAGAGGATCGAGTCCGCATTCAGACAGGCCGTAAAGGGATCCATGGAAGCGTACGCGGCAGCGTCCGGATGGTGACGGTCGTCATACATCATTCAGATCGGTATCTGAGCTTCCTTCTTCCGGGATCCGCGTATATAGTACAACTTCCCGATACGTTTTTCTCCAGCGTATCGGGAACGTCGTTTTTCTAAAGGTCAATCTTTAAGCAAAAAAGGACGCTTTCGATAAAACGAAAGCCATGGTGATTATCATGGTTCTCCGAACAAAAAGAGCACTGATTACCGGAGGAAGCCGCGGCATCGGCTATGAGATCGCCCGCCGCCTCACCGAGGCGGGCGCGGATGTAGTCATCACAGGCAGGACGGAGAAACCGCTCCGCGCTGCCGCGGAAATGCTCGGCGTCCAATGGCTTGTCTGGGATGCCGCGGACATTTCCGTGATGCAGGAGAATTTCGACCGGTGCGTTTCGATGATGGGCGGCTTTGACACATTGGTTAGTAACGCCGGCATTCTGACGCCGCAGCATGAGTGGGGGATCGGTATGCTCGATCTTACCGAAGCCGAATGGGATGCCGTGATGAATGTCAATCTGAAGGGTGCATTCTTCATGATGCAGACCGCGGTTCGCTATCTTTACATCAATAAGATCCGCGGCAACGTGCTGAACATCGCGTCCGTGGCCGCGACAGAACCGGGATACGGTCCGTATGTCACCTCCAAATGTGGACTTGTCAATCTGACGCGCGGATGGGGCAGATTCTTCGCGCCGCACGGTATCGTCATCAACGGCATCGGTCCGGGACCGGTCGCAACGGAGATGAACAACTGGCATAAGGGCGATCCTCTGGAGCACACACGAATTCCAACGGGCCGTTTCCTGACGGTGGAAGAGGTCGGCGCTATGGCAATGTATCTGCTGTCCGAAGAAGCAAATCAAGTAATCGGACAAACCTTTTTCATTGATGGAGCATACGATATCAAATGAAGAAATACGGGAGGGAGTTCCCACATAATACAAACGATTACAGTTTATTTGTGGCGAATAGAGAGCAGTTATGACATGGTAAAACGTTTTGAGTTATTTGCATAGGGCATGATCTTCTACCTGCACATTTCGATAAAACTGTCCAAAACGATACAGAATATTGACTGATTATCCGTTTAGTATTGACAAATCTAAGGACTGGAGGATATAATGGAAATGAATAATGGAACAAGATTGGTTAAAGGGAGAACAGCATGAACAGTTACCTTCGGCTTTTCCGTTGAGAATATAAAAATGTCTGAAAATGTATCTGTATGTCCTATTCCCACAAAGATAACTGTGTTTACTACGCTCTTGTCCTGATCCGCAGCATTCCCCATACCACATTATGGACGATATGCTGACGGAGGTGGACGTAGCCGAACTGATAGCGCATTACGTCCAGTAAGAATCCAACAAGCAAACTCGATATACGGAGACAATATCATGAAAAAAGTGCTTATCCTTTTCCTCGCTGCGGCGCTGCTCCTTCCGCTCGCCGCCTGCGGCGTGACGGAAGACAAACCTACAAACGATTTGGAGGATACCATGCGCACCCTGATCGTAAAGAACGAGAAGATCGCCTCGGCGACCGTGCAGACCGGTGAGAGCGCATCGGAGAAATACGCGGGGAAAGAACTGGCAGCATATCTCGCAAGGCTCGGTATCCCAGCGGGAGACGGGCTGACGATCGACGTCCGGATCGACCCGGAGCTCCCGGTGGAGGGGTATGCGATCCATCCGGAAAAGCATGAAGTCACGATCCGCGGCGGAGACGAGCGCGGCGTGATCTACGGCGTTTATGGGTTTCTGACGCATTACGCCGGCGTGCGCTTCTTTATGCCGGGGCTGGAGACACTTGGCGCGGGAGACATCATCGTGAATGATGATTATGCTCTGACGCCCGCCTTCGAGCACCGGCGCTGCGACTGGGAGATGTTTCGGTATGATCCGGACTGGTGCGTCAAGAACGGCGTAAATAACCTGTCGTACGGGAGTATCCCGAAGAGTATGGGCGGGACCTTTGATTATGCGGATGATCTGTTCGCCGGTACGATGGCGCGTCTGACCGGTACGGATCAGCTGTCTGAGCAGCCGTGTCTTTCCGATCCGGAGGTGCTGAAACAGGTCATCGCCGGTGTGCGGGCTGCTCTGGCGAAGGATCCCGGAGCAAGAATCGTTTCCGTATCGCAGAACGACAACGAAAACTACTGCAAATGTGAGAAATGCGCGGCAGTGGAGAGAGAGGAAGGGAGCCCTGCGGGATCGCTGATCCGCTTCGTCAACGCCGTCGCCGACGACATAGCCGAGGATTACCCGGACGTCATCATCGATACGTTTGCGTACTGGTACACGCGCACAGCGCCGAAGATCACGAAGCCCCGCCCGAACGTCTGTATCCGGCTGTGCACCAACGAATGCTGCTGGTCGCATCCGCTGAATGATCCGGACTGTGCGGAGAACGCCGTGTTCGTGAAGGATCTGCTCGCGTGGACCGCGATCTGCGACCGCGTGTACGTATGGGACTATACGGTGAACTTCTCGCATTACATCCCGCCGTTCCCGAATTTCGGAGTCCTGCGGGAGAATATGCGTTTCCTCGCGGAGCACGGCGTGCGCGGCATGTATCCGGAGGGGAATCACAATTCCGCGAAATACGGTGAGTTCGGAGAGCTGCGCGCGTATTTGCTCGCGCAGCTGATGATGGACCCGTATATGAGCGAGGAAGAATATTACGGCCTCATGGACGGCTTCCTCGAGGCGTTCTACGGCGAAGGGTGGCGCAGTATCCGGGCATTCATCGACTGGGCATGCGCAGAGGCCGCAAAAACGCACATGGGAGACCACGCTGCGCCCTTCAACATCATCCCCGAGGCGACGTATCTTTCGATGGAGGAAACGATCGACGGATGGTGGGACGAGGCGGAAGAGAAAGCGGGGGACAGGCAGGAGTACGTCCACCGTTCCCGCACGCAGTGGGAGTATATCAAGCTCATGCTCCATCCCGATCCGATAAAGGGACAAGAATTCCTGTTTTATCTGAAACAGGAGCAGATCCGCTGGAGCGAGAACAATACCGACTGGAGCCGCATGTACATCGATCTGGAGGCGTCCGCGCCGTCCGTTCCGTATCTCTATTCCTTCCGCACGCATGAAAACGCGCCGACGCCGGAGGGCGAGAGCTCGGTCGTCCGCCTGCTCGGCGAAGATCGGATCGTGACCTATCTTCCCTTCGACGGAAGTGCAGAGCCGGGCGCGGGAAAAACCACGGCGAAGGAGAGCGGCACGCTTCGCTATGAAGAGGGATACTTCGGACAGGCCGCGCGGTTCGACGACGGGTACGTCACGCTGAACGGCTGGAAACCCGCCAAGAAGAGTTTCTCAGTCGCGCTGTGGATGAAGACGGACGGCGCGGCGGAAGATCCGTGTCTGCTCTCGAACAAGGACTGGATGGGCGGGAACAATCCGGGCTTCGTGTTCGCGCTCCGCGCGAGGGATGTGAAATACAATGCGGGCAACGGAACGGTCGTGCGCATGGATGCGGAATACCCGCTGCCAATCGATTACGAGGGCGGCTGGGTCTACCTTGTCCTTGTCGTGGACCGGGAGGCGGGAGAAGTGCGCTTCTCTTATGACTTCGAAGCGCTCCGGTCTGTCGAGATACCGGCCACGCTGCAGGAATCGACGCTGGACACGAACTACCGGCTCAATATCGGACAGGACGGCACCGGGCACATCAATCTGTCGCTCACGGCGGCGCTCGACGAATACCTCATCGTGGACGGCGTGCTGACTGACGCGGACGTCGCCGCGCTGAAAGCACATTACGTACAGTAATCTTTAGCGGGTCAGACGGTTGCCTTTCAATTACACCCCTTGAAAAAAGCCATGTATGGTTTCGGCGAAATAGATGCTCCCTCTCTGAACTCAACATCCAATACATGATCATCAAACACTGGAATTGCTTTATTGACGGAGCGTACGATATCAAATGAACGAATGTGCAGTCACCCCGCGCGTGGAGGCATTGCGCGAAGCCTGTCTGAATTCGGAAATGGCCCGCTGCAAGCTGCCCTACGAGCGCGCCCGCCGCATGAGTCTTCTCTACCGGCAGGGATGGAACGCCTGCCGGGATGTGGAAAATCCCCTCCTCCGCCGCGCGTACGCAGACGCATATCTGCTCGACCGCATGACGCCAGTCATTATACCGGGCGAGCTGATCGTCGGTCAGCCGGATTTCTCGCCTCTGACGCCCGAAGAGGAGGAGGCGATGCGCGCTCCCTGCGATATGGCCGCCTCGCCCGGACGGCACGATCATATGGCGCTCGATTTTGAAAAGCTCCTGCGGCTCGGAGTAAACGGCCTGATCGCGGAGATCGAGCGGAAAAACGCGCCTGACAACGTGTTCTTCACGGGCGCGCTGGCAGAACTGCGGGCCCTGTTGCGGTTGGCGAAAAGATATGAAGAAGCGGCGCGGGCGATGGGCATGACCGACGCTGCCGACACGCTCGCACGGGTCCCCGCACATCCGGCCAGCACTTTCCGCGAAGCGCTCCAGAGTATCCATTTCTACAGTTTTTCGCTCTGGGGGCTCTATCAGGCCGGGCGGCCCGACCAATATCTATATCCCTACTACCGTCATGACGTCGACACGGGGATCCTTACCCCCGAGGAGGCGCAGGAGCTGATCGACTGCTTCTGCCTGATGTACACGACATATATCACGTCTTGCTCTTCCGTCGGCTTTATGATCGGCGGGGTCGATCCGAAGGGTGATCCCGTGGAAAACGAACTGACATGGCATTTTCTGACCAGTATCGGACACACCCGTACCGCTGACCCGAGCATCGGACTGTGTGTGCATGAGCACACCTCGCCTGATTTGCTTCATGCCGCCGCACGGCTCATTGCGGCCGGATATACGCATCCGGCTTTCTACGGCGACCGGCTCATCATCGATTCCCTGATCGCGCACGGGTACGCCCCCGAAGACGCCCGCAGCTACGTTCACAGCTGCTGCGTGGAGATCACGGCGGCAGGAAAATCCTCCGTCTGGACGGTAAGTCCATATCACAACATGGTGCGCATCCTCCTCGACGTGATGCGGACATCCGAAGCGCCGAGTTTTGAGGCGTTTTACGCGGCGTATGAGCAGAAACTCCGTGAAACCGTCGCCGCCGGGAACGAACAGGAGAACGAATGGCAGGCGGTGCGCGCCGTAAACGGCGGCGAGCCGCTCCGTGTGTCCGTACTCGTGGACGACTGTATTGCCAGGGGAAAATCCATCAACGAGGGCGGGGCGCGCTACAACGACATCCAGCCGGATTTTCTCGGCCTGTTCAACACCGCGGATGCGCTGACCGCCATTCGGATCCTTGTTTACGAAGAAAAGCGGCTGACGATGGAGCAGTTCTGCCGTATCCTCGAAAGGAACTGGGGCGGAGCCGAAGCGTTGCGGCGCGAGATCATAGAGCGTTTTCCCCATTACGGAAACGATGAGCAGATACCGGACGCTTTGGCGGCGCGGCTGACTGAGAGCGTCGCGGATGCCTGCCGCGGTCTGACGACCTATCGCGGCGGGAAGGTCGTTCCCGCGCTCTTTTCCTACAACGAACACATCCGTCACGGTTCGCTTACGCCCGCCTCGCCGGACGGGCGGCACGCGGGGGATCCGCTCTGCGACGGCACGAATCCCGTACAGGGACGCGACGTCAAAGGACCGACCGCCATGCTCGCCTCGACGACCTCATGGGATCATTCGCCTTTCCTCGGCGGCATCGCCTGTAACCTTGAACTGACGCCGTCTATGGCGGAGCCCGAACTGATCGCGGCATTGGTGCGCGTATATACCGAACGCGGCATGGAGCTGCAGATCAACGTGGTGGATGAAAAAACGCTCCTTGACGCGCAGGCGCATCCCGAAAGGCACCGGAATCTCGTCGTTCGTGTCGGCGGCTATTCCGATTATTTCGTGACGCTTCCCGCGGCTTTGCAGAATGAAATCATCTCAAGGAGCAGAGGATGAACGATCAACTGTTTTCAGCGTACCGCGTCTATCTTGCGCGGAACATGCACCTGGAGCCGACGTTCCGGACGCTCCCGGTGAGCAGCAGTCCGACATATCAATGGGTCGGAGGGATCCTTGCGGACGAGGTACTGTACGGTACGGTAAACGGCGCGACGTCCATGCTGGCGCTTTCTCTTTCGGACGGAAAAGCATCGCTGCTTGACGATTTCGGAGATATGCCGTTCAAGTGGAGCGGCGAATGCCGCATCGGTGACGCGCTCTACATGTTCCCGCGCGCCGCCAATGCGCTTCTCCGCTTTGATCTGAGAAATAAAAGCTTCAAGGCATTTCCGACGCCGTGCGCCTATCCGGGCGAACACCATTACGGCGGCGTTCTGGCGGACGGCAGGATCTGGCAGCCGCCGCGCGGGACCGATCATCTGCTGATCTGGGATGCGGACGGCGCCTGCACGGCGCTCCGGATCGCCGATCATCCCGTGCGGTACTGCGGAAGCGTGCGCTGCCCGGACGGAAACGTGTACTTCCTTCCGGAGAACGGTGAACCGATTTTGCGGCTGGATGTGAAAAGTATGCACATTGAAGCTGTCACGCCTCCGGTCAGCACGATGGTTTTCGATGCTAAGGTATCGGCGGACGGATGTATTTACGGATATTCCGGATCATCGGGACTGATGCGGTTGGATCCGTTCACGGGTGATTTTGCTATGCTGTTCAGGGAGATTGCCTTCCGCGCGTACGGCACCAAAACCGGTGCGAACGGACGGATGTACAGCCTGCCCGGATGGAACGGCACGATGTGGGAATTCACCCCGGATACCGGCGCGCTCCGCGAGGTGTATACATGCGCTGGAGCTGCGAAGGTGCATTTCGCCGGCGGCGCGGTCGATCCGCATGGAAACATTTATGCGATCCCGGTGTTTGAGAATCATGTGCTGGCTGTTGAATTCGGGGCAGGAGAATCCATTCCGCCGGAGGTGTACGCGGCATTTTTCGAGGATTGTTATTGAATAATGAGATACAAATTCTTATAGCATGATTTGATTGCTTTCAATAATAAAGACAGACTAATTAATTAACACCAACAAAAGAGAGGTATGAAAATGAACTACAGAATCAGATTAAACGTTTGTTTTGTTTTGATGATCGCATTGATGGTCTCAATATTGACTGCTTGCGGCACCACAGAAAATGATACTTCACATAAGCCCACTGATCCTGCGGAAACTTTGATAGCAGATCCACAGTTAGATGTTGGTACCAAAACCTACAATGGGGCAGAATTTACTATCCTCACCACAAAGCACAACGAATGGGAACATGCGGTTAAGGAACCAACCAGTGAAATTGTTAGTGATGCAGTCTACAATCGGAATCTTGCAGTAGAAACCCTTCTTAATATTGATATTGAATATAGAGTAGAGCTCGGCAATTGGGATGAACGAAACGAATACTGTAACCTTATCCGGAGTGACGTTATGGCAAACGACCAGGCATACGATTTAATAACAGGCGTTACTGTATGTATGATGCCAATGACATTGGAAAAGATTTTTCTAAGTACGGATGAACTTGAATATGTCAACATCGATAATCCATGGTGGGTAAATAACATGATGGAAGACATCGGTCTACATGGTAAACTATATGGATTGCTTGGCGATGCTTGTTTAAATTTGTATACAGATTTAGCGGTGTTTTATTTCAATGCAAACTTGTTGGCTGAGTATAAACTTGAGAATCCTTATGAAATTGTCCGTGCAGGAAACTGGACCGTGGATAAACTATCAGAGATGGTTCAGGCTGTTTCGCTTGATATTGATGGTAATGGTAAGATAGAAGCAAATTCGGACAGATTCGGTATGATGGGATTTACAACCGTAAATCGTTCGTTTATTACAGGAGCAGAGATACAAATCATTCCAATTGTCGATGGTGAGCCGATAGTAGCGGATTTATCAGAAAGACTGATTTCTCTATATGAAAAATTGTATCGGCTTTGTGTTGAAAGTGATAGTTATTTAACCATTCTTGGCGATTACACGAAGAACGCAACACATTTTCTGAACGGACAGGTTTTGTTTATTGACAACTGGTTGCGTGCTATGGATATGTTTAGGGAGATGGAAGATGACTTTGGTATTATTCCGTACCCGAAATTTGAGGCTGTTCAGCAATCTTATCATACGCAAATCGGTACCTCTACATCCATGCTCTTTGTAACCATTACTGCAAAAAATGCTGAATTATCTTCCAAAGTCGAAGAATCTTTGTCATATTATGGATGGAAGGATGTAGTCCCTGCTTATTATGAGGTTGCATTGAAAGAAAAATACGCTCGCGATCCGGATGTCCAAGAGATGCTTGATATTATACGTAGTAGTGCACAAATGAATTTTACCTTCGCATACTCAACAATGTTTAGCCCTTACCCGAACTTGCTGACTGAGTTTAGAGACAAATCCGAAAACGACAATATTACATCTATCTACACCTCCAATAAAGCACAGTGGGAAACTCAACTGAATAAAATAATTGAAACGTTAGCAAATATCAGCAGATAAATGATAATGCATTTGATAGGAAGGATAAAGCTATGAAACACGTAACGATATTTCTTCTTATTGTTGCGCTTTTAATACTGACGTCCTGTAACCGAGAAGTCTCATCTACAGAAAATGCTGATGTTTCTGAAACGACAGAGATATTTGAAACGACAACGACAGATCCTTTTGAAAAGTTGGAGAGTATTAACTATGGGGGACGAGATTTCAATATTATTGGGCGCTTAGAGTATGCAGACGAGCTTTGCATTGATGAAACGAACGCTGATGTTCTTAATGACGCTGTTTATCTAAGAAATCAGCGTGTGATGGATAAATTCAACGTATATTTCAGATGGGAAATTGGAACTAATGAATATTCGGATCTCGGGAAAAGATCGATTCAAGCAGGAGAGGACATTTACGATGTAATAATGATTCATTCACGTATGGCATTCAATTTCATGCAGCAGGAATTACTCCACGACTGGAATGTAGGAATGCCTTATAATGATCTTTCTGCGCCGTGGTGGAGCCAGGATATGCGCGAAAATATTGTGTTGGGTAACAAAATTTACTTTATGTCAGGTGATATCAGCTATTATTTCCTTGCTGATACACAAGTAATGCTCTTCAATAAACAGATATTCACCGATCTTGGTATTGATTTCCCATATCAGACTGTACGCGATGGTAAGTGGACATTTGAAACTATGACAAAGCTTGCAGCGCAAGGTACTTGGGATGTGAACGGGGACGGAATAATTGAGGCTAGCCACGATCAGATCGGTTATATCACAACGCGATGGCGTGGCCCGAATTTCTGCTACATAGCACAGGGAACACGTTTGGTAACATTGGATGATAATTTGATGCCAGAATTGTCGCTGAATAAAGAACGGGCAGAGAGTATTTACACGCGATATATGACATTTCTCAATTCCGATTCCGCTATTATGAACGGAGAAGTGGAAAGCACGGAAATGATGCAGCAATGGATGTCCGGTCGAATAATGCTTTTTGAAGGCCTGCTCAAATACGCTGCATACATGCGCGATATGAAAGACGATTTCGGTATCATCCCGCTTCCGAAATACGACGAGGCGCAAGCTGCTTACTACTCAACACCAGGTGCCGGTATCAACTTCTTCGCTGTTCCGGTAACAGTGAAGGATACAGAATGTGTCAGTGCAGTGCTGGAGGGGCTAGCAATTCTAGGTCACCAAGACATTATACCGACTTACTATGAAATTGTGCTGAAATCGAAATATTCCCGTGATGAAGAATCAGCGGAAATGCTTGATATTATCCGCGAGAATATCATTGTGGATTTCGGAGCACAGATCTATAGTCACGTTGTCAACAAGTTAAACAGTATCGGCTATTTCCTTGCAGAAGGAAATGAAAATTTCTCCTCCTTCTATGCAGAGAATGAAGGCATATTCATTAAAAATCTCGAGGAAGTCAAAACATTATTATCATGAATCTTGTCAAACAAATGAATGCATGACCTAAGGCAGCACTTCGGTTGCGATTGTACATCTGTTTTTCTTGAGCCCTACACCATTCATATCGGTATCTGAGCTTGTTCCGCCGACGGAGAACGGCGGGACAAGTTCCCGAATACAACGATAATAAGGAGGAAAACCATGAAAACACTGCGCTATTTGTTCTGCTTTGTCCTATTGCTGTGTTTCTGCGCTGTGCCGGCATTTGCCGCGACGAGTGAAGAACTGATTGCCTCCGCCGACGTGCATCTCACGTTCGACGACGGCATCAGGGACGTCACAGGGAAATACACCGTGTCGTCATCCATGGGAGACACGCCGCTTGTGGAAGGAAAATTCGGACAGGCCGCCAACTGTCAGGCAGGGAAAAACTACATGACGGTTCAGGGCCTGGCGTTCGGTACCAACAGCTTCACCGTTTCCGCATGGGTGCGCCAGAACGCCATAGGCGGCGATCCGGCTCTGTTCGGAAACAAGGACTGGATGGGCGGCGAGAATCCCGGCTTTGTATTCTGTGCGCGCAACAACGACTGGGTACTCAACATGAGCATCCCCGGAGGCCCTCGTACAGACTGTATTTATCTCTATGACGGAGCACCCGACGTGACGGACACCAAGGAATGGAACCACATCCTGATTACGGTTGACCGCGACGCTCAGGTCGCCTCCTTCTACGTCAACGGTCAGCTGTATAAAGCCCTGTACAACAACGAGGATTTCAGTGAAAGAGGCTATGCCGATATCTCGTTTGATACGGCATACCCGTTCAACATCGGAGAGGATGGCGTGGGCACCGTCAACGCGGCGCAGACGTACAATGTGGATTTCGATGAGGTTACGGTGTTCCTGCGTGCTCTGAGCGCGGAAGAAGCGCTTGCGGTCTACAACTACGAGCCGTCGGAAACCGGGACGGTCGTTCCGGCAGAGACTGAACCGCCTGTAACCGAGCCCCCTGTGACAGAGCCGCCTGTGACCGAGGCTCCCCAGAATACCACGCCCGTCGTGGTTCCCCCGAAGACCGTTGACCTCGGCGTCGTCGTCGCTGCGGTCGCCGCCGTGTCCATTGTCGGTATCGTACTGACAAAGAAAAAGCACTGATATAAGCGGTTCATCCGGGAGTCCCTTCCTTCTTCCGGAATCCGCGAATAAAAAACAACGTTCCCGATACGTTTTTCTCCGGCGTATCGGGAATGTTGTTTTCAGTATCCGATCGGGGACTTTTCATGAACAAATCAGAGCAAAAGGATCAAATCGTTTCGCCTTTCGTACGCAAAAGCTTGGATTCGGCAGCTTCATAACGCCATTGCCTGGGCGACATACCCATGTGATGTCGGAACACATTGGTAAAATAGTTAGCGTCATTATAGCCAACCGTCAACGCAATTTCCTGAATGGATAACTCAGTATCAGACAAAAGGATCTTTGCCTCTTGGATTCTGAGTTCGGTTACAAACTGATGGATTGTCTTTCCGCTGTATTTAAGAAAAACATGGCTGATATAGGATTCACTGTAATGGAGAAGATCTGAAAGTGCCGTAACTCGAATATCGGTATTATAGTTGTTTTTTAAGTAATTACACAACACTTGAAACAGTTGTTGCTGTGGATCTAAGATTTTTTTGTCGGTATGAAGCAGACGCTTTTCGTCGATGGCAAGAAGCAGCATATCACAAATCGGCGCGATCAGTGTGTCTAAAAGTTCCTTGGAAGGCAGTTCAGACGATAGTCTGTGCTTATATATCTGCATCAGTTCCTCATACGGAACCACCATCTTGTCGGCCAGTTTCCCAAGCTTATGGCATGCTTTGTTCCAAAGCGATGAGCCTTCCTCCGGACGATATCCGCTGACACAGATAAAACCTTCGGGAGTCCCGTTATGCCCGAAGGGGTAGACATATTCACATACCCCTGCATGACACATACCGAAAAAAGCAGTTGAGCCCTCAAGCGCACGCATCACACAGTGCTGCTGATCAATGCAGGTCTTCCACATGAAATCCGAATGAGATTTGATATAGTTGCAGTACGGATTGCGGTGAGCGGTCAGCGCGATCAAACGCTCCACCCCTGTAGCTCCGCTGAAATCCGGCGCATGAATGGAGATGGTCAGATGATGCGTATCCTGAAGATAGGTCACATAACGAACGATATGCTCAATGATTGACGACATAGTATTCCTGTAAAAAAGCAGATTATTATAGGTTTTACCATAATAATTATAGGCGTGGCATCAATATGCATCTTATAATAATAGTAGAATAATGCAATAAGTATAGTTTGATATGAGTAGAAAAAAACCGAAGAACAGCTTTTTTATTTATCATACGCTTTTTCTCATTATTTGTCAAGGGGTATAGAACAGAGGGAGGAAGGCAATGACCATCACAACCGACTTCTGCGGCGGAAATGCGTTGATTCTGGAGCTTGGTGAGCATACAGTGTGCTTTCGACCTGAACTTCGGGACACAACGACCGCGTGGTTCTATTGGTCGTTTGCTGTGGAAGGTGCAGCCGGCAAAACGTTGGAATTCAGGATCACAGACTGCTCTCCCAAGGAATGGATTGGTCCGTACGGTGCCGCTGTCAGCCATGATTTGATTCACTGGGATTGGAGCGGCGCTGACGGATGCAACGGAGACAGCTTTTGCTATACTTTTGCGGAAAACGAAGACCGAGTCTATTTTGCGCACGATATGTTATATCATCCATCGCATTTCCACCGCTTCTGTGAGCAAAGGGATATTCAAATCCGGAACATTGCAGAAGACCGGCGAGGTACACCCATTCCACACATAAAAGTCGGAAACGGTGAGAATGTCATTCTGCTGACCGCACGGCATCACAGTTGTGAAGCGCCGGGTAATTATGTGCTGGAAGGGATTATTGACGAGTTCCTTGACATGCCGATGTCGGATTGGTCGATCGAAGCGATTCCGTTCGTCGATGCGGATGGGGTTGTTTATGGTGATCAGGGAAAGAACCGAGCCCCACACGATCACTACACAGACTATCTCGAAGAGTTATACCCAGGCGTCCGTGCGGTGAAATCCGTGATGATGACGAAAAATGTACAGGCATTCTTTGACCTGCATGCGCCGTGGCATTTTATAGATCCTGTACATCCGACAGATGCACACGCCTTTCTTGTACTGACCAGTCCTGGAAAAATGGATGCCTATAGCCGTTTCAGCCGTCTCTTTTTCGAGGAATGTACAGCGGAGGGGCTGATTTTTGAACCGGAGGAAAATAAGCCTCCCGGCGTCGGATGGAACCGACATGACACCCCCGTTACATCCGATACTTGGTTTAACGCTTATCATAGTGCTCCCCTCACACTTGTTCTGGAAACCTCTTATTTCGGGGACGATACGCACATCGTATCTCAGAATCGCCTTACAATGACCGGACGCAGTTTCATGCGTGCTGTCAAGCGTTTCTTTGAAGGAACGTAATTATGTCGCTGATATCGCCATAAAACAACAAAAAGGAGACCGGATATGAAACACATTTCTCTACTTGCGGCAATATTATTACTGTTGAGTGTATTTGTGACCGCATGCGGCGGTGATTCGGGTACCGCCTCAGAAACTGCGCCGCGAACGGATACCATGGCAAACAACACCGGAGCTGAAGGCGCTGAGAATACTCTCATGATTGACAGTCTGACTGCACAGGATTTCGGCGGCGCAAGTTTCCGCATTTTTACCTCCAATGTCCTTTCCGGACTGGAAATGCCTACTACCATTAACTATGCCGCTGATGAAACAGGCGAAATTGTCAACGATACATTGTTTGCCCGCGACATTTGGCTGACGGAGACTTATAACGTTGACGTACAGTACACCGTTGATAATGAGAGCGGAAAGCCGCAAAGACTGACCCTTCTTGTGCTTTCAGGTGACGATGTACACGATCTCATTATCGAGGACCTTGCAACCGTCGCACGCAGTCTTGCCGAGTCCAACTGTTCTTATCCGCTCAATTATATTGATACTATCCGTCTTGATCAAAGCTATTGGATGCCGGAGCTGAACAAGCAATTGATGATCGGAGATAATCTGTTCTTCTCTGCAAGTCCGCTCTCCCCGCGCTATTACGGTTCAGTCTATCTTATCATGTTTAACCGTGATCTTGCTGAAGATCTCCATCTTCCCGATTTCTATAAAATGGTCACCGACGGTACATGGACTCTGGACGTCATGATGGAATGTGCAAGAGTGGCGTTGTCCGACACGAACGGTGACGGTATTATTACTGCCGAAGACACAGTCGGATTCATTTATGAAGTTCTGACACCGGAAACGCTTGTCATGGCATCCGGTTATCACTATGTTCAGAATGTCGGCGGTTCTATTTCCGTCATGTTGGAAGATCCCGCGGTTATCTCATTGATGCAGAAAATTGCAAACTTTCTGCAGGAAGACTGCGTTGCGCTGAAAGGCTATGGTTCCACGTTTGATGTAACGAAAGCGATCAACAATGGTACGTCGCTGTTTTATAATCCCGCCACCGTCAATCTGGCAGGGTATCGTGAACTTCCGTATGACTATGGTATTCTTCCCATCCCCAAAGACTCCGTGGAACAGGAATCGTACATCAGTTACAGTCAACCGTGGGCAAGTGCCTGCCCGACCATTCCGATAACTGTAGTTGGTGACCGACTTGACATGACGGGAACGCTGACCGACGCTATGGCGGCATATGGTTTTGATTATATCCGCCCCGCAGTTTTCGATAATGTTATCCAACTAAAGGGTACGCGCGATGAGAAGTCCAGTAATATTATCAACATGATGTTTGAGAATATTACGTTTGAACTGACATCCATTCTCAACTTCGACAGCCTTAATGCCATATTGCAAGATCATTTCACAAGAAGTCTCGGCAAAAGGGACATCGTCTCAGTCTATGCATCCATCAAAGAATCAACCGAAAACGCAATCGCTGCGATTGAAGAACAGTATGCCAACTTTGAAAAAAACCTTGGTAAATAAAAGCACAAACGACATATAATACATCATTCCCGATACGTTTTCCTTCGGCGTATCGGGAATGTTGTGTTTTTATGGCCGATCTCAATTGTCATGCAGTTGTCACTGCGTCTTATCGTTTCACAAAATAGGGTACTGTATGCATAGGTGCGGGGACCTCCACTTCACCGCCATAATAGACGGTACCGTCTGCATATTCCCATACACCGTCCGGCAAACGTACCTTTCTCGTCCGTGCGCCGTCCTGCACTACCGGAGCTGCCAGAATGTCATCCCCCAGCATAAACACGTCCGTTACGTTTTCAAACCCCTGATGAGGGAACACGTACTCCATGTACCGCATGATCGGCTCTCCGGTAACGGATGCGTGGTGCGCCAGAGAAATGATCGTATCCGCAAATTGTCCGTGAAGCCGTCCCGCTGCACGGCAGTATTCCGCATGTTCTTCATCCAGGACCCGCCAGGGAGCTGCCGAATACTGCATCATGGGCATCAGAGCAGCCACCTGTGCGTATCTTGAGAACAGTTCCGGCTTCAGAGAAGGAGCGCCCGGAAGGAAATCCGTGAAGGATCCGCCGCCGATCATGTCGGGACAAACATACGGATATCCCATGATCCCCTGCAGAAGTGCATCGGGGATCAGCTGTGCCACGGATTTCCACTGATGGCTTTTGTCACAGAGCCGTTCCACCAACGGCAGACCGGCGCATTTATAGGTCGCCCGGTATTCATTATAGCGGTATTTCAGCCCCAGCTTCGCCCAGAGCTCGCACTGATCGTGCGCGGATACGCTGCCGTATGTACGGTCGTCATCCCGGTATGAATATACGTCTCCCGCATCAAACTTGAATCCGTCTGCGCCGAGTTCCATGAGACTGCGCAGCGTATTCTCAAACCATTCCGTACATCCGGGATTGGACATATCCAGCACTGCTGAATATCCGTTCCACCAATTCCGAATGGCAACAGAACCGTCGGCATTGCAAACCAGATATCCTTTTGAGGACAGATGACGGAATTCGGGAGAATCGGGAGATATAAAGGGACAGATCCACAGCATGACCTCGAATCCAAGGCCGTGAAGTTCAGAGAGCATCGCTTTTGCATCCGGGAACGTGTGCGCATTGAACCGCCAGCCGCCGTAATAATCCATCCAGCCGTCGTCGATCATGAGAATGCCCGGCGGCATACGGTTGTCTATGATGCCATGAGCATATCGGAGGATACTGGTTTGACTCTGATCGTATATCAGTTCTGCCCAGGTATTATACTGCGGTTTGATGAAGAAATTTTCCGGGGGGATCTGGCCGTTGGCCGGGAAATGCTTTGCCGAAGCATCAAGAAACGCCGCTTTCAGTGTTCCGTGATTTTCGGAGAGAATGAGATCTTCCGCAGCATTGGTAACGGAGATAACACCGTCTTCGATATCCACGTCGTACGGTTTATCGCTCCACAGGTACCGCCCTGCCGAAGAAAGGAGGATCGGAGACTCCTGATTTCCTGAGAAGGATTTTGTGGGATGCCAGGAGTAGGACGACTTCGCATGCAGGGGGAATTTCGTTCCGTGAACTGCCGCCAGCCCGTACCAATACTCATTTTCCAACATGATGATCTGTTTGTTCATACTATTGTCCTCATTTCAGAAAAAAGTCGTGTCCGGTCAATGATCGGGTGGAAATACTGACGATCATCGGAGTGAAAAACCGCCGATCGTCGGAAATGATCTGATGAATGGATGTTATGTGTATTGTTGTTTTCAGTTATCGAATTATACATCCCGGTTTTCTCCGTTTTTTCAGTCAGAGCGTACACTGCATCAAACAGCGATGCCGTCCCCGGATCGGGACGGCATCCCTTCTCAGAATTCATAGTGCGACCACATGCTGATGATTTTTACGACGTGTTCTTTTTCGTATACTTGATATACAAGCCGATGCTTGAGATTGATCCGGCGGGAGAACGCTCCTTGAAGATCTCCCTGCAGCTTTTCACAAGGCGGCGGAGTCCGATACGGATCTTCCCGCAGGATGTCTATGAGCGCTTTGGCTTTTGCGTCGAGTTTGGCGGCTTTCAAATCGGCGATATCGGCGACGGCTTTCTTTGTGTACACGATGGAGTACATGTCACCATTTTACCTCGCTCTCCGGGATGCACTCGGACAGCGGCGTTTTCAGTCCGTCCACGATCTTTTCCTTCATGCCGGGAAGAGAACTGAGGTGCAGGGTTTCCATGAGCCCATTGTAATCTTCCTCGCTGAGCACGACGGCGTTTCCGTTTTTCGTTGTGACGTTGATGGGCTCGTTGAACCGGATTGTCTGCTCAAGCAGATCAAAAATGTTTTTTCTGAAATGCGTAATATTGATGTTCAGCATACCAACCATCCTCCGTATGTATAGTATAGCGTAGATTGCGGCGTTTGTCAAGAGAAGTGTACGATTTCATGTACGTTATCCGTGCTTTTTCAATACAGTATTATCGGTCAGGGTGACATATCGGTCGGGGTATACAGTCTTTCTTTTCTTTGTCTATCCTTGTTGTACCGCCCCGGTACTGGAAGACTTTTCTTTCCCAAAACCACATAACGCTCTTGACAATATACACGGCATGGTATATACTAATGGCGGGAATAATCTATGGGAGGCGTTATCATGGATACTGCAAGAGTGTTTACGAACGGACGCAGTCAGGCTGTCCGTATCCCGAAAGAATACCGTTTCGATACGGATGAGGTTTTTATCAACAAAATCGGGGACGCCGTCATTCTTACGCCGGTCAGATCGCTGGCGGACGCTTTTGAAGAGGGGATCGCTCTTCTGACGGACGATTTTCTCAAAGACGGCGTTCCCGGCAGTATACCCTCGGAAAGGGAAGAACTGTAATGTTCATGCTCGATACGAACGCCATCATCATGGCGGTCCGTCATCCCGATTGGCAGATCTGCACGAGGATCAAGGAGCATCTCGGCGGGGAGCTCTGTATTTCCTCCGTCACCTACGGGGAACTCGAATACGGTATTCGGAAGAGCTCCGCTCCCGCGCGAAACCGACTTGCGATCATGAAGATCCTTTTGGGTATCCGTATCCTGAGCTTCGATGCGAAAGCAGCGGAGCACTTCGGGGATATCTTTGCCGATCTTGAAAGCAAGTGTCAGCGGATCGGGGACCGGGATATGATGATCGCCGGTCACGCCAGATCGCTCGGCTGTACGCTCGTTACAAACAACGTCCGGGAATTCTCCCGCGTTGACGGATTGGACATCGCCGACTGGAAATGAATCCGGTGCTGCCGTCGGCCTTCTTCTTTGTCAAGCGACGCAGATTTTGCGCCGTCCCCGGATGTACCCGGTGTTTGTACGGCGCTGTGTGACACGCATATGTGAAGTAGAAGAGTAACGCTGCCTGCAGACGGCACAAGCGATAAATCGTCTGGTATAAGGTCCTGCAAAGACAAAGAACTCGCCGATAGACTAATAAGAAATACTTACAAGACATTGATGTCCAGAGGCCAAAAAGGTTGCTTCATCTACTGTGAGAATAAACCTTTGCTGCGTTATATCAGCAAAATGCTGAAGATTGGTATTACAGGTGAGTAAAACGGCAACGATCCTTCTTCAGGCAGCACTGTGGATTTGGTTCTTCGGCTGCATAATGACGTACCGGTTCGGCAGATACCTTCTTGTCGAAGGGATGGGAATTAAAAGCGCCGAGTTCGTGATGCTTTGTCTGTACAGCGCGGGGCTTGCTTCATTCCATCTGTTCCCTTCCATCGGGAAATGGGTCCTGTTCGCCATTCTTTCCCTCTGGTTTACCATACAGTTTTCATGCCATTGGTATTATACCCTTTTCGGCGCGAGCGAAGCCAAACTGAAGGGGTATAACAACTGCTTCCGTGACACGGTCCGTCTCTTCCCTATGAGCGAGACGCGGCTCGTACCGGATCTGTATCATATCCTGCTGCATGTTCTGATACTCCTCAACATCATCGTCTGTCTGCTTTGATCCATAGTCTAATCAGCCCGGCCGCGGCAAAACGCAGTACGGCTGCATCCCGCATCGCATGCTGAAAAGCCGCGAAAACAGTTATACGAAAACAGGAGTCATTATGCTTGGTGCAATTGTAGGAGACATTGTCGGCTCCGTCTACGAATGGCATAATATAAAATCAAAAGACTTTCCTCTGTTCCGGGATGACTGTTTCTTTACGGACGATACGGTCATGACTCTTGCCGTCGCGGAAGCGGTCATGAACGGCGGCGAAAGAGACGGTTTCATCGACGCCATGAAGAAATACGGACGCATGTATCCGGATGCCGGTTACGGCGGCAGATTTTCCGGATGGCTTTTCTCAGATGACCGGGAGCCGTACAACAGTTTCGGCAACGGGTCTGCGATGCGTGTTTCTCCGTGTGCGTGGATGATGGACTGCGGCTTTACGGCGAGAACAGGCATGTGGCCTTCCAACGCGAGAGAAAGAGCCAGACTTTCCGCAGAGGTGACGCACAACCATCCTGAAGGGATAAAAGGCGCGATGGCAACCGCCGATGCCATCTTCATGTGCCGGTATTATTTCGGCGGTCATCACGGAGACTATGAGGAACCGATCAACAACGATCCCGCAGAATGCAAAAGGCGCTTAAAGGATTATATCGAGAATGAATACGGCTATGATCTCTCCAAAACGCTTGACGAGATCCGTCCGACATATCGTTTCAGCGCGACCTGTCAGCAAACGGTGCCGCAGGCTATAACGGCATTTCTCGAAAGCACGGATTTCGAGGACGCGATCCGCAACGCCATATCGCTCGGAGGCGACAGCGACACGCTGGCCGCCATAACCGGAAGCATAGCGGAAGCCGCTTACGGGATCCCGGAGCGGATAAAGATCAAAGCCATATCGTATCTGGACGAGCCGCTGAAAGCGGTTCTCAGAAGCTGGAAGGACGGATATCCCGGAAACTGGAAGAATTATAAGGGAAAATAATACTGACGCACAAGTGACGATATGATATTCGAAACACGTATGAAAAAAGGCTTGTACTCGTCATTATCGGAAGCAGAAAGTATAGGAGGTCTTTGATGGATGATCGGGAATTGCTGCAGAGGATGGTTGCCGAACCGTGGGAGCGGTATCGCCGCGCCGATCACAGAGAAAAGCTCGCTCTGCTCCGGCACAGTTTTTCGATGTATATTCTCCATGCCGACAGAGGATATGAGTTCTTGCGTGTCGTTCTGGACGATCGCGCGGAACTGGAATACTCGGTCAATAAGGCGGCTGCAGTCAGCGACGACTACACTCTGAGGGGGTTTGTCCGCTTTGTGTTTGCGCTCAAAGAGGGCGAAACGAAGCTGTTCACATGGGTGACCGCGCATGGAAACAAGGAATGGATCCTGTCCCGGGATTCGGCTGTGCTTTATGTGGATGTTCCCGAGTTTGGTGAAGGTTTTTTCATCCGCTACCTTGCTTTCAGGGACGAATGCTTTGCGGCGTATGAAAAGTGCTACGGCTGGGGATATAATGCCGACGTTCGCAAAATCGAAGTGCCCGCGCCGGATTATGATTTTCTTAAAACGCTGGACGTGCAGGATGAATTTGAGCTGGTTCGCTTTCTTGACGACGGCGTGTCGTTTGAGACAACGGATGCGGAGCGGCTGCTTCAGTATATCAATGAATGCAGGGCGGCAGAAGTGACTTCGGACGAACCTGATCATGACCGTATCCGTCGTTTTCACAACCTGTACTGGGCGATCAGACACTATTTAAGCAGGCAGGAACGCCTGAGAGTGACAAAAAAACTGCGCCCCACCACGGGCATCGAACTTTCACGGCTGAAAGACAACTGGGAAGAATGCGACTTCCGCTATAATGTCTCGCTTAATCCGGACGATTGGCACTACGAGATTTACCGCCGTTACGGCGATCTGCCGGACGGCAGACATTTCGGCGTTTATATCTGGCCGAAGACCGAGGCGTGGCCGCCGCAGTCGGCCATGATGATCGTCAGCAGGACCGAAGAGATGGAAACAAATACGATAATTGACGATCGTTGGGATGCGGACGAAGCAGACCGCTGGCCGCTGGCGGCGGTGGCTTCCCCCAGCGGCAAGAGCATCGTCTGGCTCAAGGACGGCAGGATATGGGTCTGGCGTGAGGACAAACGGGACAACAGCTTTTGGCCGGACGACGGAGAAGAACTGACGGACCGAATAGAAGGGATCCCCGTTTATGACGCCCTTATGCGTGATGACGGGATCATGGTCCTGTTTCAGGAAGGGAAGTATTACGCGTATCTCTGCGACGAGGATATCGTTCTCGTCCGGAACGCGGATGAGGACTGCTGGGTACCCGCAAGCGAAGCGGAATCACCCAAAAGAAGCGAGGTGTTCCCGAGACGGGTGGATCACTGGCCCGATGAGTTCGCCGTCATGATCCGAAAGGAGGATGACGAATATGATTATTACAGCTGCGGCGTGCGCCGCGTCTGCTTCGAGCCGGGGCTGGAGGTCATAAAGCCCGGCATGCTCGCAGACAATCCGGATCTTGAGTCCGTGACGATCCCGGCGTCGGTAAAGGACGTTAAGACGTGGGCCTTCGGCTGCTGCACGAATCTGAAAAAACTCGTGATCGAGGGCGACCTGTCCCGCGTGGCGAGCTGGGCGGAGGACGCGTTCGACGCCTGCGCCTGCGAGAAATACTATCTCGGCCTGAGGGGAAAAAGCGCCGGAAGGCGGGAGGAATAAGCGTTATGGAAGACAATAAAGCAATGCAGACGAGACTGGTGCCCGGGGTGGGCCGCCTGCCCTATCCCGCTTACCGCGGCAGCGAGCCGTACGTCTTTATCAGCTACGCGCACGACGACAAGGACCTGGTATACGCGGAGATCAAGCGATTTAACGACGCGGGCTTCCACGTCTGGTACGACGAGGGGATCGCGCCCGGAAACGAATGGTCGGACGAGATCGCGGAGGCTCTTTCCAAATGCTCCGTGTTCGTGGTCATGCTGACTCCGACGTCCGCTCCGCGCGAAAACGTCCTTAACGAGATCGACTACGCGCTGAACGAGAAAAAGCCGTTCCTCGCGATATATCTGCAGGAAGCGGCTCTGACTCCCGGCCTTAAGCTGCGCATTTCCCGCAAACAGGCGATCCTCAAGTATCTCATGTCGGACGAGGAGTTCGAGTATAAATACACGGAAGCGTTCCTCCGTTTCGGTCTTAAGCAGACAGGCTCGCGGGCCGTAAGCGAAAAGCCCGCAAACGATAAGCCCTCCGGCGGCGTGTCGATCAAAAAGCTGGATGAAATGGCAGCGGCTCTTCTCGGAACGAACAAGGCCGTAAGCCAAAAAGAAGCGGAAAAAGCCGGAGAAGAATTCTATGACGATTCGCCGGAAGACGCGAAAAAAAGAGCAAACGGCGATCTGGTCCGCATCAACGGATTCGATATCGAGCACGGGCTTTTGCGGGGCTACTACGGCTCGGAGAAGGATATAACTCTGCCTCTCGCCGCCAGGATCGTCGGACCCCGGGCATTCGAAAGATGCCGCCCGTTCATAGAGTCGGTCGACCTCAACAACGCTGGGAAAATAATATCCGGACTGTTCGGGACGTTCAGCGATTGCCCCAACCTGAAGACGGTCAGGATACCGGCAGCGGTGAGCGAGGTCACCCCGGATATGTTCCGCAATTGTCCCAATCTGACGGTCTTCGTCCGCAGAAGCCAGGTCTCTTCGGATTTTGAGGAGCGCTTTACCGGCAAGGGGATAGTCTATATCGACGAATAGAAAAATCGCAGGGGCGTCAGATATCGAACAGGCTCATCTGCCGCTCTTTTTCGGGAAATTCGCTTATAAACGCGAAGCAGCCTTCGGGGTCTGAAATGATGCCGTTATCCCCGCATATCTTATGAAAGATACCGGTCAGTTCCTTCGCTTTCGGGCTCGGAAGCACGTAGGAATTGCCGTATCTTTTTATATATCTTTCTTTCATTCCCGGGAAATGCTTATCCAGGGCCGCGTAATAATACTCCCGGTCCCCTTCCCGCAGCGTGAGCCCCATGCCGAAATCTATGACGCCTTTGACGCCGACCCTGACGCATTCGTTCAGGATGGCCGTTATGTTTTCCGGGCTGTCGTTTATGAACGGAAGCACCGGCGTGAGCCACACCACCGTCGGGATGCCTTTTTCGCGCATCGCTTCGAGCACTTCTATGCGCCGTTTAGTATTGGAGACGTTCGGCTCCAGTATGCCGCAAAGCTCGTCGTCCCAGGTCGTCAGAGTCATCTGGACGACGCATTTCGCGCTGCGGTTTATTTCGTCAAGAAGATCGATATCCCGCAGGATGCGGTCCGATTTCGTCTGGACGGTCGCCCCGAAACCGTTTTTCAGAATGATCTCCAGACATCTTCTCGTCAGCTGAAGATCCTCCTCGCAGTGCATGTACGGATCCGACATTGCGCCGGTGCCTATCATGCATTTCCGTCTTTTCGACTTCAGGGCCTTTTCCAGCAGCTCGGGGGCGTTCCGCTTCACTTCGATATCCTCGAAGGGATGCGTAAAGTGATAGCAGCGGCTCCTGCTGTCGCAGTAGATACAGCCGTGGGTGCATCCGCGGTATATGTTCATCCCGAAGCGTCCGCCGCTTCCTGTCAGTATGCCCTTCGCGTCAACAAAATGCATGCTCCGCCCTCCTTCCTTCCATGATTTTTGCATTTTTGCCGGGGCTTATCAAGAAGATCATTTTGATGTCGGATGAACCCTTTCATATGCTTTTGCGTCCGCGGCGAAAGCACGTGACCCTTCCTCTCTTGACACTTAAGACGTCAGCAATAAAATGAAAGTGAGAATATATATGCAAATACAGTTGCAGTCCGATCTTAAGCGGAAAACGGAGAACTGATATGAAGTCTTTTGATCGTTACGAAAACAAAGAGAGTACGGCAAGAACGCTTGCCCGCGCTCTTTCGATGCTGCTCGCCTTCGCCGTGATCTTTACCGGCGCCGGCTTTATCCGGCCCGCATACGCGAAGACCTTCAGACAGACGGCCGGATGGTCGCTCGAAGGCAGGCTCGCCGAATACGCCGAGCTCAGGGCGAAGATGCAGAGCCTTTCCGACTGCGTGGACGCCGTGATCGAAATAAAAGAAGCTTTGGGAGAACCCGAAGAACTAGTCGGCTTAAGAGAGTCAGGGTACTATTCATTGCCTCTGAGCATGATCGACGGGATGACGGCGGATCTTTCCGCTTATTACGGCGGAATGACGGATCATATGGAGCTTCCGGCGTTCGGCGCAGAATATCAAAACGCGCTGAGAGAAGCGGGCGACATTTTTGGAGATCCCGGTGCAGCCAAGACAGACCGCGAAAACGCGAACGCGTCCTTCGGTGACGCGATAGAATCAGCCGAAGAGGCGCTCCGCACCGGAGCCCCGAGAACGGTCGCACAGGCTCTGTACGCGTATGCCGACGCTGCAGAAAGTGTCTCGAAATGGCTTGATGACGTCGGGATCGAGGAGTGCTTCGGCAGTTCCGTTACGGATTCGGCAGAACTCTTTGAGACGACCTACAGCGATCCCTCGGAATACGCCGGCTTTGATACTGACACGCTCAACGCGGCAAGGTCAACGTTCGCGGAGACCTGGTGCAGTTACCTGTTTCAGGCAGGCCTGATGATGCTTACGGACTGTGACGAGTATCTTTCGAGCCGCTCCGGTCTGACTGCTGAGGAAGCCGCGAAGTACGAGCTTCTCAAGACCTACACCTTCACGTCCATGGAGGAAGCGAACGATATCATCGTCGGGAAGCTGATGCCTTCCCTCTTCTGCTGGCCGGCAGATCCGGACGCTCAGTCCGTCACCTTATTCGACCCGAGCGGATCGTGGCAGATAAGCGGCTCTCCTTCGGAGATAAGGACAGCCAAATATACCGAACTCGCCTCAAAAATTGACGGGATCTCGGATATCTTAGATACCCTGGCAGACGTATACGAAGGCCTTGCCGGAGGCGATCCGGACGACCTTCAGAGGATCATTGATCTCAGGGATGAATTCGACGTCCTCTCGGCCGAAGCCGGCGGCGCGGCGGACGCCATATCGGATTATTACGGCGGAAACGCGGCGGAATTCCCGTTCCTGATGACGAACAGCGCCTTCTGGGACGATATGCAGGACAGACCGGGAGAATCTCTCGGAGATCCTTCCGGACAAGCGAGAGATGCCGACATAGCCTATTATTCTGCGGAAACCGCCGTCTTTGATGCAAAGACCGCGGTCCGCGGAGAGATCACAGATGTCAATAAAGCGGAAAGATCCTTGATGGAATACGCCGACGCGGCGGAAACCATCGCGAAGTATTTCGACGCGAGCGGGCTCTCGGGCGCCCACACTTTGTTTAAAGATATCGCCGCGTATTACAGCGACCTGGACGCGCTCCTGGGCTATGACGCGGACGACGTGATGTTCGCGAAGGCGACCCTCGGTATCACCTTAGATTATTTCGACTGGCTGCTCGATTATTATAAGGCCGCCGATCTCGGCGAATACCTGAGAAGCATGCCCGATCCCGGGGAATACGTGGAGATCCTGAAGCATACAGACCGGATCACGCTGATGGGCCTGAAGACCGCCGAAGGATATGTGTTCGGGGACATGCTCCCGCAGATCATCCCGTTCTTCGGAGACCCGGGCATCGGCAGGGTGCCCGAAGAGCTGCGGGCCAAGCTCGCTGAGTATGCCGAGCTCAAATCGATGCTCGAGGAAGTCATATTCAGCACGGGTGTCATCAACGAGATCTCGGCGCGCAGGGATTTTATGTCGCACGGCCGCGAGTGGTATGCACTGAGGGTCCACGATGAAGGCGATTATATAGGCCTCGCCGTGGAAATGCTGGATATCATGATGGAGGAGCTTTACGATTATTACACCGGAAAGACCGACTCCATGCCGCTGGAGGTCGCCCGCAGCGATGTCTTCCAGAAGTTGCCGCTGCGGGATGCCATCGCAATAACGGGCGATCCCGTCGCGGCCAAAAGAGACTGCGAGTTCGTCGCGACGAGCTGCGCCCTCGCGATAGACGACGCCCGCGAAGCGATACGGACCGGCGACCTGACGATCGCGCAAAGAGCCCTGACGGAATACGCCGACGCGCTCGAAAAGGCTGCTGATCTTATCAAAGCCGGCGGATATGAACACGCGTTCCATTCCCCCAGCGACGACGGATGCGGAGAAAATGTCGGAGATTACGAGGCATACTACAGCGACCCGTCGAAATACGAGAATTACGACGAGTCGAAGCTCTCATATGCTTCAAACTCGCTTTTCGAAGCCTTCTTCGCCTATACTCTCCGCGCCGGCATGCAGATCGCGGCCGACTGCAAGGAATACCTGTTGAGCCGCCCGTCCCTTACTCAGGACGAAGAGGATATCCTGGAACTGCTCAACGTGACCACCCTGCAGCCCCTCGCGGATGCGGAAAAGGTGATCTACGAAGAGCTCTTCCCGAGCTTCCTGAACTGGCCTGTCGGCACCGGATCCGCGCTCACGGCCGTCTGGGACCCCAGCGGAACGTGGCAGGTCGAGGGCACGCCCGAAGAGATAAGGACGGCAAAATACGACGAGCTGAAAGCGAGGGTCGATATCCTCGCGGACAAAACGGCCGCGCTGGCCGCGGCCGAAGCGGCAATTGACGGCTATGATCCGGACATCCTGCTCTATATCACCTATCTGCAGGGATATCTGGGCGATCTGACCGCCGATATTGACAGCACGCGCGAGGCGGTCTCGGACTATTACGCCGGAAGAACGGCCGGCCTTTCGTATACTATGACCTCGGTTGAAGAGAGCATCAAGTTCCTGTTAGGAGATTTCGGAGATCCTGCTCCCGCGGCCAGAAACCAGGACGTGATCATCGCGGACGTGAACGCCGCGGTCAGTGATGCGCAGCATGGGGCCTCCACCGGAAACCTCAAGACGATCGAAAGAGCAATTAAGGAATATGGGGACGCAGTGGAGACCACGGCGGCTTATCTGGAAGACGGCGGGTTTACCGGATCGCACGACTGGATATCCGTGTACGAGGCGGAATACTCCGACACGTCCGTGTTCCTGAGCTATGACGAAAACGAGATATCGGCGGCGTTTAGAAAACTCGACGATCTCTATATGTATTATCAGTGGCTGCAGAATTACTATAAGGCCGGCGATCAGAAGGACTATCTTCTGACCCTTGCGTCGCTGACGACGGAGCAGGAAAGAGCCGTGGGACACGTCTGGAGATACTCGATCGAGTTTCTGGTGCAGGGGCGCGACGGTGTCCTGAGAGGCCCGCTGCAGGAGCTCCTGCCGATCTTCGCCTTTTACGACCGTGACGTTCCCGGGGCCCGGCAGCCCGCCGAGCAGAGTGCGGCATCGGAACGTGACCGCGACGTTTCCCCGAAGGAGAGCAGGACGGCCGTGAGCGTAAAATACGACAGCGAAGGCCGCCTGGAGTCCGCGTCGGTGAACATAGGAGAAGCTGATATCAATGCCGCGGCCGAAAGCGGCGAGCCCGTGCTTCTCAAGGTCGAGGCGCCCTACGCGGCGGCGTCCGAGGAGGCTCCGCCAATAGAGATCAAGCTGCCCGAGGGCAGCGGTCCGGTGCGCGTTGAGATCCCGGCCGGGAACATGGGCCCGGGCACCGTGGCCGTCATAGTGCACGAAGACGGGACCGAAGAGATAATAAAGACGAGCGCGATCGGAGAAAACGGCGTGGTG
>JAEEGL012126232.1_pt1 | contig 41732 bp, 25 predicted proteins | sample 9134231 | NCBI WGS metagenome assembly JAEEGL01 (sample SAMN16246548, study PRJNA631951) | gut metagenome | biome: gut microbiome; feature: rumen; material: fiber-attached | host: Bos | place: Iran: Karaj | collected 2018-10
TCCATCAATAGATATGTATCCCTTATCAGCATTATCGATTCCACCAATAATATTTAATAAAGTAGATTTACCCGACCCTGATGGTCCAAGAAGCACGCAAAATTCACCTTTGTCCACCGTAAAATCCGTGCCGCGCAAGACTTCCTGTCTGCTATCCCCAGTTCCATAAGCCTTGTAAATATCCTTTACCTCTAAAAAATTCTTTGGCATAGCCTTTTCCTCCCTGCCTAACTTTTGTTAGCTTTAGCTAACCATGGATATCATATACCTCTTTCCCACAGATTTCAATACCCAAAGTGGACCAAGGGGACGGGGTTAGTGGACCATTTTCTCACAACTTGCAAGAAAATGGTCCACTAACCCCGTCCCCTTGGTCCACCAATCCATCAAATAATCGTGGTTTCCTATTCCAGCCACTTTGCCTTTTATATTAGTAATTAACAGCGAAGTCAACCAAAAAAGACAAAAAAATAGAACCGCAAGTTTGCACACTTGCGATCCTATTTATATAAATCAATTAGCCTTCCATTTTTTCTTCTGCACTAGAAGCTGTCTCTACCGCACTTTCAATATGTGGATTTGCACCATCTGCCAACTCTTTTTTAATCTTAGCAAATGCACTTACCATGAAGATTACAACCATTACCATAATAGCAATATCTGTAAATGTCTGGGCGTAGAATACACCATTAACACCCATTCCCTTTATTCTAGGAAGAAGTACGACCATTGGGAGGAACAGTACTACCTGTCTCAAAAGAGTTAGAATAGCGGCAATACCTCCTTTTCCAATAGCCTGGAAGAATGTAATTGCAAGAATCATAACACCATATGAGATATATGTAAGGAATAGAATTCTAAGCATTGGCGCACCCATAATTACTACGTCGCTTGCGTCCTTGATAAACATAGAAAGCATCTTGTCTGGGAAACACATGATTGGAATATAGAATACTGCAGCAATAACTGTAGCCGCAATCATAAATGCCCTGTTAAATCCTACCATTCTATCGTATTTCTTTGCGCCGTAGTTAGTACCGATAGCTGGCTGGAAGCCCTGGCTGATTCCCCAAAGCGGAATAAATGCAAAGGCCTGCAAACTAAGTGATGCGCCAAGAATTGTCTGCCAGCTGCTTCCACCAAATTTTTCAACAGTGTTATACATAATTGTCTGCTGCACCATCTGAAGCACCTGCATCATCATCGCAGAAACACCCACACTAAGTACTGGCTTAACCATTGAAGAATTTACGCCAATCTTGCCAATCTTAATTTGCTCACTCTTCTTTAAGAAATAGTAAAGAGTAATACAAGCCTGAACGAACTGAGAAATGATTGTCGCAAAAGCTGCGCCAGTAACACCATTTTCCTTGCCAACAACTGTAATCATAATAGGATCTAAAATGATGTTTAAAATAGCACCGATTGCCATGAATGTCATAGCCTTCTTAAGCTTGCCCTCACCTCTCATTACCATGTTTGCCGACTGGGCAAAGTTTACAAATAAAGAACCGCAGAATACTATGCGAAGATATCTAACGGCCTCAGAAAGAATGTCTCCCTTAGCACCGCTCAAGGAAAGCAGCTGAGGTGTGAAAGCAAGTCCCACTACCATTACAATTATAGAAAGAATTCCGATTAATGCCATGAGGTTTCCCATGATGCCATCGATTGTCTTCTTATCCTTCTTTCCAATGGCAATAGAAAGAAGCGATGATGAACCTACACCGATAAGTGTAGAAACACCGCTGTTAAATAGTGTAAATGGATATGATACCTTTACAGCTGTCATGGCTGTTGCGCCAACCATCTGACCTACAAATACCGCATCCATAAAGTTATAAAGACCAATAACCACCATTCCAAGAATAGCTGGAATGCTAAGTGTAAGCATTGTCTTAAAAATATCTCCTGAAACGAGCATCTCTCTCGTATCTTCACTCTTTTTCATTTTTTCCTCCATTCCATTCATAACTACGCCTCTTTTTGCAACGCTACCATTCGAGAGTACAAGCCTCCGCTTGTGATAAGCTGCTCTGGCTTGCCTGACTCTACGACTTTACCATCGTCGAGGACGATAATCTTATCCGCATTTGCGATAGTTCTCATTCTGTGGGCAATAACAATAACTGTCTTGTCCCTAAGAAGTACAGAAAGGGCATCCTGAACAAAGTTCTCGCTTTCAGCGTCCATAGATGCTGTGGCCTCATCAAGAAGGACAATTGGAGCATCCTTAAGAAGGGCTCTTGCAATAGAGATACGCTGGCGCTCACCACCAGAAAGTGTACTTCCGTTCTCACCAATCATTGTGTTATAGCCATCTGGAAGCTTGTTTATAAATTCTTCGCAGCATGCAGCCTTTGCAGCGGCAATAACCTCTTCATCGCTAGCATCCTTTCTGCCGAGTCTAATATTTTCCATAACAGTGTCATCAAACAAAAGCACATCCTGGAATACAACTGAAAAATTCTTAAGTAGTACTTCCTGGTCAACAGTAGATACATCTATGCCGCCAAGAGTAATCTTCCCCTTATTTGCATCCCAGAAGCGTGAAGCAAGTCTTGAAACCGTAGACTTTCCTGAGCCAGAAGGTCCAACCAATGCTGTAACCTCACCCTGCTTTGCTATAAACGAAACTCCCTTTAAAACCTTTTCATCATTGTAAGCAAACTCTACATCCTTAAACTCAATGTCATACCCCTCGTTCTTGCACTCAGTGCTTCCTGACTGCTCCTCTATAGCCTCAATTTCCTTGGTACGCTTGATACTAACCATAGCCGAGAAAATCTCTGCCAATAGCATGAAGCAAGAGTTAAATGGGTCGTATATACGGCCCGCCATAATTAAATACATGATGAAATATGGAATGCTAAGTGTTCCATCGCATACAAGCTTTGCTCCCACAAGAAGCACCAGCACAAGACCAAATCTAAGTACAAACTGAGCAGTTGTTGTGGCAGCCCCAGGTGCAAGCTCATTTTTAAATGAAGCCTTTACCACATTTTCGAGTTTTCCATCGATTTTACCCAAGTACTCATTTTCTCTAGAAGATGATTTGATTTCCTGAATAGTATCCAAAAATTCCTGAACACCATCGTAGGCTGCTCTCTTTGCATCCATGTTTGCAGCCTCTGCCTTCTGCTGTGCCTTTCTAGCAAAAATAACTATGAGGGCTGCTACTGGAACAGGTGCTAGTACACAAAGCCCCATTCTCCAGTCGATTACAATAAGGCAAACTGCTGAGATTGCAAACATAACAAGCGTTCCAAGCATAAGAGGAATGGCATTTGAAAATGTTCTCTCCAAAGCTGTGCAGTCACCCATCATTGTCGTTGTTAAATCAGAAAGATTTTTCTCTCCGAAAAATGAAAGTGGAAGTCTTCTAATCTTTTCAGCAAGGGTAAGACGTCTATTTGCACTTTCCTCATAAGCAACTGTGTATGTCTTGTCATACTGAATCCACTGAGAAATAAAGATTATGACATACATAACTATAGTAAGTGCCACAAATCCCCCTACGCCAAAATCTGTTTTAAACACTCCTGTATCAATACCTGTGAGCATCTCTAGCACAAGCATCATCATTATTCCAACAGGAATCATACGTAAAATATTGTAAATAGCAGTGGCCGCAATACCTTTTTTTAAATCCTTTGCGCCACCATCACTAAGAGCAAAAATTCTTTTTAACATGCCTGCCCCTCACTTTCTGCACCAGTAGAATTTTTAATATGCCAATTTGTAGTCTTCTGATAATTAGCCCACATCTTTGCATATTCTCCATCTGCCTTCACCAAATTCTGGTGTGTGCCCTGCTCTACTAAATGCCCCTCGTTCATAACTAAAATCTGGTCTGAGTCAACGATAGTAGAAAGTCTATGAGCAATCATAATTACTGTTTTGTTCTTAACAAGTTCCTTAAATGCAGCCTGAATCTGGCTCTCATTTTCTGGATCCGCATATGCGGTAGCCTCGTCCAAAATAACGATAGGCGCATTCTTAAGAATGGCTCTTGCTATGGCAATTCTTTGAGTCTCGCCACCTGAAAGGTATACACCCTCGGAGCCAACCACCGTATCAATTCCCTGAGGGAATTTAGCTAAGATATCATCACACTGCGCTAGATGTGCAGCCTCAAGGGCCTCTTCTCTTGTTGCCCCTGGACGTCCGGCGCAAATATTTGCAAGGAGTGATTCCTTAAATAGCTTTGGATTCTGAAATACAAAAGAAACCTTTTCCATCAAATCCTTCTGGCTCATGTTTCTAATGTCAACTCCGCCAATTAAGATTGCGCCCTCATTCACATCATAAAATCTTGGAATAAGACTCGCCGATGTGGTCTTTCCTGAACCGGAATGACCAACTATAGCAGTGCTCTTACCAGCAGCAACCTTAAATGAAAGATTTTCCACTGCATTCTTATTTGCACCCTCGTATGCAAATGATACATTCTTAAACTCAATGTCAAAACCATTTGGCTTTTCTTCATTATCTTCATACTTCATAGGCTCTGCTGTAAGAATAGTATCGATTCGGCGCATTGCCTCCTCAGCCTGCATCTTGTAGCTTGTCATATACATGATTTTATTGAGCATCAATGAGCAAGCAGGTGTGAAAATCAAGTAGAATAAGAATTTCTGTATGAATCCTACTAAATCATTTGTATTAATAGCAACTAAAATACCAGCTGGAATAAGCACTAAAAAGCTTGAATTAATAAGTGATGAAAATGCCACCATGCCTTTTCTGCATGAAAGTGTGTAGGCAAGGGCATTCTCCTTATAATCCTTTATGGCCTTGGTAAACTTTGTAAAAGATTCAACTGTCTGACCAAATACCTTTACAACCGAAATGCCGCGGACATACTCAACCGCCTCGTGATTCATAGTCTCAAGGGCATCCTGGTAAGTCTTCATAAATTCCATGCTGTCTTTTCCCATAAGGGCTCCCTGAAGCACGAAACTAATTGCAAATAATACAAAAAGTGGAATACCGATTCTAAAATCGAAAGCCACCATAACAACCAAACTTACAACCATTGTTACATAGGCTCCAACTAAATCCGGCAATTGATGAGCGATAAAAGTCTCTGTCTGGAAACTGTTATCATCAATGATTTTTCTGAGCATACCACTAGGATTTGCCTCAAAGTATCCAAGTGGCATTTTAGAAAGATGACGAAGTGATGCCATCTTAAGATTTTTTTCTGTTCTAAAAGCTACTACATGTGAACAAAGCAGCGCAATGAAATAAAGTAATAACCCGATAAATTCAGCAACTACAGCCTTAATTCCCCAGCTAACAAGAGCTCCACTATTTAAAGTCTCTCCAGCAAATACTACAACCAACTCTCTTGCTGCAAAATAAACGCAAAGGAATGGCGCAATAATTAAAAGTGCACTTACACCAGATAAAATCTGTGCTATGTTAAGTAATCCTCTGCTATTTCCAGTAAAAGATAATAAACGCATTAAACCATTATTCTTATCCTTTTTCATTATTTCCTCCTAAGTTATTCGAGGAACTGGCTCCAACCTCCTTCGCTAAATATGAGCAATCTATCAATAAAATCTTTTGCTTTTTTTAAATTATAGCGATGTCGAATTATCTCAAAGTAACCATCAAAAAAGGACCTGCTCATTATATGAATAAAGTCATGGTCTATGTCCATTTCCTTTACCTGCGTATCTTGCATATACTTGATGGTGTAGGTGGCTTCCATATAAGCCAATTCCTCTATAAAGTTTTCATATTTAGTACCCTCAGAACAGCAAATAAGCAAATAAAACTCATCAAAATTCGCATATACATATTCAGTGATTTCGTACAAGCAATGTCTTGATTCATCCTTTCTGCTTGAAGCTTGCTCATCGACTGATTGAGAATCAAATCTGTTTAGGTACTCTTTAAATTTGTTAAGAAAGTATTCTTTATGAGGCTCCACAAAATAAGAAAAAAGCTCCTCTTTATTGCTAAATCTCGTGTAAATAGAACGTGGGCTTGTATTAGCCTTAACTGCAATAGTCCTAAGGGAAGCGTTAATAAACCCCTGCTCTATGAACTCTTCTTTAGCAGCTTTTAAAATATTTTCAGTTGCCTCTTCAACCCATAATGCCATGATTACCTCCATTGAAACAGTGTTTTATTTAAGCTATAGTATACTGTTTTTATATTAATAATCAAAGGACTTCTTAGTTTTTAGGCTGTTGTTAATACTTTAAACTTCGCAGCATTAAAACAGTGTTTTATTGCTGCGAAAAAAATTTAAGCTGCTTCTTCAATCTCCTTTTTCTCAAAGTGCTTCTTTAAAATTGCATGTCCTATATAAATACCTGCAAAAGCAAATATAAATACAACAATTATAGCAAGGACGCCAAGAATACCTGTGGAACAACGAACCATCTCATCCATAGCTTCTGCCGACTGTCCTCGAGCCATCCATTCCTCTTTATAACTCTCCATAAAAAATGTAGCTGGAATAATAGAACCAAGAGCCTGTCCTACATGTGCCAATCCCGCTGCAACAGCAATCTTCCATACTGCAGGTTTTGCTTCTCTAGATGCAACAACGTCAGCCAAAACTGCACCAATCATAGAAGTGATAAACCATGGTAAATAACCTGCACCCATGATAGAAAATAAAACAAGAAGAATGGCCTGCATTAATATAAACTGACCAAACTTGCCAACCTTTCTACACATGAAATAAACGACTGAACCTGCCACAAGTCCGCAGATACCTGGACTAATTGCATGGCCAAAAGGTCCAAATATCATAGATAGCGAACCTGCCAGCATGTAAACAACTGCATACAGTGCTGATAGCAGTGCTACCATCACCACATCTTTAATTTTCAACATTTTCATATTAAACTTTCCTCCTTCATGTTGATAAAAATGTTATTTAAATCAGATAAGGTGTTCTTATCTAAAATAAAATCTTTTTCTATACATCCATCCTTTAGATAGATGATTCTATTTGCCACATGTCTAATAAATTCATAGTCATGGGAAATCACAAGAACTCCAGCGCTTTCTTTAAGCCTGTTGATCTCTTTTGAAACATTCAACATGGAATCTACATCTAGTCCGCTAGTTGGTTCATCAAATATAATCAGCTCTCTGTCGCAAAGCATAGCCATTCCTATTTGAAGTCTCTGCTTTTGCCCACCACTTAGGTCAAAAGGATGCTTAAACTTGTACTTCTTTAATCCAAGGTATTCTAGGCAATCGTCAATTTTCTTCTTGTCATTTCTGACTAGCTCTAGCTCGTTAAAAACTGATGTGCCAAAAAGTTGATAATCAGGATCTTGCATTATAAAAAATGGCAATCCTTTTATATCTACCGTCCCTTTATCTGGCTTAATGCTTTCACACAAGGTCTTTGCTATGGTGGTTTTTCCTGCTCCATTGTTTCCAATAAGAACTGTAATTTCTCCCTTGTTTAAGGTAAGATTAACATCCTTTAAGATGTCCTTATATATAACATTCTCTAATCTAGCAACTACCCCGTTATCGTTGCATTTAGATGAAAAAGGAACATCTATTGAAAAAACATCAAAGCTTCTTGTGTTGTAGTCACTGGCCTTAAATTCCTCTTCGCTATTGCAGATATTTAGCTTTCCATTTTCCATGAAAAGCACCTTATCAATAATACCATCAAGATAAAAAAATCTGTGGTCAGCAACTATTACGGTGTAACCCTTTTTCTTGAGCTTGCCAATAATGCTTCCAAGTTTCATGGAATTGCCATAATCAAGATTTGCTGACGGCTCATCAAATAGCAGTATCTTTTGCTGCATTGTAACTGCTGATGCCAGCGCTATCATCTGACGTTCTCCGCTAGACAGCGAGAAGATGTCTCTATCCATCAAATCAGCAATACCAAAAGCCTCCTGCAAATCTTTAAGCCTCTCATCCATATCTGACTTCGTATATCCGTAGTTTTCCATTGGAAATACAAGTTCTGCAGTTGTGTTGTCTGTAAAGAATTGAGATCTAGGGTTCTGAAAAACCGAACCAATCAATTTGTTTAGTTGGTACATTTTTTTATCAGAATACTTGTCGCCTTCAATAAAAAGATCACCCTGTAATTCTCCCTCAGTAATAGAAGGGATTAAACCATTCAGGCATTTAAGCAACGTGGATTTACCGCTTCCGCTGTTTCCCGTGAGAAGCACCACTTCTCCCTCGCTAATGGAGAAATCAATATCCTCAATTCCTTCGACTGATTCTTCATATTTAAAGCTGAGTTTTTCAGCGACAATTACTTCATTTTCCATAGAATTCCTCCACATAAGCCGGCAATAAACACTACTATTACTGCTAAATCAAAATACGAAAAACGTTCCTCATAATAGGAAGACCTCTTAATCGGTGCATCAATTCCTTTGACCAAACCGGCTGCTGTAACTTCCTCCGCCAAAGCAGCGCAGCGAAACAGCTGAGGCACTATAAAGTATTTGAAACTTTGAGCTGGCTTTTTCCAGGTAAAACCAATTCCCCTAAGTCGCATTGACTCAGTGATATAGGCAAACTCTCTTCTAAATGTAGGAATATACTTGAGAGTAATTGTCACAGCCACTACCAAACCTTTAGGAACCCGAAGCTTTTCTAAAGCTGATAACAGCTGGGCTGAATTATACTTGCTAACCAAAATCGAAGCCAAGGCAATACAAGGCAACGATTGAGCTACTACAATAAAAAAAAGTCCTAAAAACATGGTGGTCTCATTACTTATTAATAAATGATAAAGCCCCATTATTCCTGCGTATACAGCCAAGAAGCATACCAGCCTTTTTATTCTTCCTATAAGTAGCATTAGGACCGAAGCAAAAACCAGCAAATAGATTTGCAAATACTTCCCACTGATAAAAATATACATAGTAGGTGCAATAACATTAATTAATATTAAAACCACCGGATTAATTTTTAGTGCTTTCATTATTGAATCCGCCTTTAGATATATCTAATATATGTTAGCCTTTACTAACCATATAAGAAAGTACCGCATTACCAATCGTTTGTCAATTGTATTTTATATTTTAAAACGATAAGAGTTTTCATTAAGTAACGGATTACAAAACAGAAAAAGGACCAACCTACGGTCAAACAGGTTGGTCCTTTTCTATTACGCTAAGTTTACTTTTTAGGGTTTTTAAGGGTTATTCAAATGTGTAAGAGATTGAGCTAATAGGATTACAATGTAATCAATTTAACTCGTTATACTCTACATAGGTGATAATATCACCATAAAAGGGTTAAATTAATGCTTTGTAAAAACCACGCTCCTTTCATCTTCTCGTTTTTACTTATCTAAACAAGTTTCCAAAAATTTCATTTCTGAAAACAATTTGTTATATCTAAGCAATATTATTGTAACAAATACGTAATAAACTAACATCCTAATTCTTGCTTTCTAGTTATTAATTCTTGCCTTTTACTAAACTGTATCAACACAACTACAATTGATTTTCCGCCAAAGTTACAGCCGTTTTTAAAAAATTAAAATAATCTTTCCCTATTCATAATTATATGTATATACGCTGGAAAATATTTATGCTTCACAAATAATTTTATTTATGATATATTGATAATCGAATTATCGATAATCAATATATCAATACTAGGAGGTGGCTAATGGCGGTACCTGACAAAAGCATAGACCCCAGACTTTTAGACAGCGCTAAGTCAGAGTTTCTTAAAAACGGTTTTTTAAAGGCTGAACTTAAAACTATCTGCGATAACGCTGGCATTACTACTGGTGCTCTATACAAACGCTACAAGGGTAAGGAGGAGCTTTTTTGTGCCGTGGTACAAGAAACTGTTGATGCAATTGACGAATTTATCAACAAGCGTACTCTCCCTGATCTTTCAAAACTTTCCGACACTGAATTATGTCATGCGTGGGATATGAATGAAGAATATACTCTCGAGTTATTCAAAATGCTTTGGAGTATGAAAGAAGGTTTTGTGCTTTTGATTTGCAAATCATCTGGCACTCGTTTTGAAAACTTTCAACATGATTTTGTATCATCTATGAGTGATGCCTACGAAAAATATTACAACGAGACCAAACGTCGGAATCTTGCAAGGACAGATATTACCAACAAGGAACTGCATGTGCTATGTACCTCCTTCTGGACTTCTGTTTATGAGCCCTTTACACATGATCTTAGTTGGAAAGAAATAGAGCAACACTGCAAAATCATGTGCCGATTCTTTAACTGGGCAGACACTATTTTATTAACAGAAAGGTGAGAAAACAATGTTTAAAAAGATTAAACCTTATATGGGTAACTATATAAAGTATACATATGCTGCAATGGTCACTATGCTAGTTGCACTTATTGCATCAATGATACCTTATTTTTTGGTATACAAAATAATAGAGCCTCTTCTAAACGGAGAAGCTCTATCCCTTAAATCCTTTGGAATTTATCTGGCGATTATTTGCGCCTGTGAGTTAGTTTTTTCTAACTTGTATACATTAGGTCTGAAGTTCTCACATATCTCAGCCTATAATACTCTAAAGACAATCCGTATCTCTCTCCAGAGAAAGTTAGAGCAACAACCTCTTGGAGCTATTCAAGATATGGGTAACGGAAAAATCAAAAAAATATTTACTGATGATATTGAACAGATTGAGATTTTACTTGCACATGCTGTGCCAGAAGGCATCGCTAATTTGAGCGTTCCAATTATCGCATTAGTATTTATGTTTATAGCCGACTGGAAGCTTGCACTTTTATCTCTTTGCTCATTGCCAATCGGTCTTGCCGCTATGGGAATGATGTTCAAAGCTGGCTTTGAAAGAATGAACGCTTACTATTCTGCTGCTGCCAAAATGAACGCTACTATCATTGAGTACGTAAATGGTATGGAAGTAGTAAAGGTCTTTGGCCGCGATGGTGAATCTTACAAGCGTTATGAAAATGATATTAAAAACTACCGTGATTTAACACTTGCATGGTATAAGGTTTGTTGGCCATGGATGGCATTGTATAGTGCCGTGCTTCCATGTACTGCACTTGTTACTTTACCTGTTGGAACTCTTTTTGTTATCAATGGTACTTCAACAATTGCAGACCTTGTACTAGTATTTTGCCTTTCACTTTCTATGGGTATTCCTCTTCTTAAAGCGTTGGCATTTGCAGGAAAGTTCCCTCAGCTAGATTATAAAGTATCTGAAGTTGAGGCTGCCATGGATGGTGCTCCACTAAAGACAGGAACTAATACCTTCAAGGGTGATTCACATTCAGTTAAATTTGAAAATGTTCGCTTCGGATACAAAGATGCAGAAGTACTCCATGGCATCGACTTAGAGCTTAAGGAAGATACAATGACCGCTCTTGTAGGTGAGTCTGGAAGTGGTAAATCTACACTTGCAAAACTACTTGTACATTACTACGACATTAATGGCGGAAAAATCACTCTTGGTGGACAAGATATTACAGACATGAGCATTGAGACTTTAAATAATCAAATATCATACGTTTCCCAGGAGCAATTCCTTTTCAATACAACTTTGTATGAAAATATATTAATAGGAAATCCTTCTGCAACAAGAGAACAAGTTCTTGATGCAGCTGAAAAAGCTCAGTGTAATGAGTTTCTTGCAAGATTGCCAAAAGGTATTGATACCATGGCCGGGGATGGCGGCAAGATGCTTTCTGGTGGCGAAAGACAACGTATTTCTTTAGCTAGAGCAATCCTTAAAAATGCTCCTGTTATCGTACTTGATGAGGCCACAGCATTCATCGATCCTGAGAATGAAGAAAAAATGAATTCAGCTATTGCTGAAATAATCAAAGGCAAGACCGTTCTTGTTATTGCCCATAGATTACAGACAATCGTAAATGCGGACAAAATTTGCGTACTTAAGGACGGTAATTTAATTGCCGCTGATACTCATAATGCACTCCTTGGCAGCTGCGATGAATACAAAAAGCTTTGGAACAGCAGTGAAGCTAGTGCAAACTGGAAAATTGCTAATGCAACAGAAAAAAAGGGAAATGAGGTGGAAGCATGTTAGGATTAATCAAGCGAATAATAGGTGTTTCCGGAAAATATAAAGGCAGAATCTACGGCGCGTTTGTCATGTCCTTTCTTAAGGGTATGTTTATGAAGGTTCCTATTATACTAATGTATTTCATTCTTGAAGCATATCTAGAGGGTTCCATCACAAAAGAAATCTGCATTCGAACTGCAATTATTTTGGTAGTGGGCGTAATAGCTCAGGCAGTCGCTCAGTATCTAGCTGATAGAATGCAAAGTGCAGCCGGTTACCAGATTTTTGCTGACATGAGAATGAAACTCGGCGAGCATTTGCGCAAGCTTCCTATGGGTTACTTTACAGAGGGTAACATAGGAAAGATTAGCTCTGTATTATCTACAGACATGGTCTTCATAGAAGAAAACTGTATGATGGTCATTGCGGACATGATGAGTTACTTGTTTGCACAGTTTATCATGGTTGTTTTTATGTTCATTTTTGACTGGCGCTTAGGTATTACTTCTGCTATCCTCTCTTCATTTATGATTATGCTTGGACAAGGAATGATGAAAAACGATCTTGTTCATTCAGACGAAAAGCAGGAAGCCTCAGAAGTACAAACTGAAGCGGTTCTCAACTTTACAGAAGGCATTGGTATTATCAAAACTTATAACCTTCTTGGAGATAAGTCAAAAGAACTTACTGAAAGTTTTGAAGAAAACTGTCGTGTAAATCTTGATTTTGAGGATTCCCACTCACCATGGAAGCGCGGGGTATTTATCCTTTATGGTCTTAGTACCGTAACAATCCTTGGCATTTCTGCAATACTCTATTTCAATGGACTTATGGAGCTTAAGTTCTTCTTCGGAATGCTTCTTTGTCTCTTTGATTTATTTGTGCCAATCAGAACCTTCTACGATCAAGAATCTAGACTTACGGTGATGAACGCTTGTATGGATAGAATTGAAGCTTTATTTGCTGAAAAAGAATTGGATGATAATGGCTCTGAAAAGCTTACTGACGAATCTGCTGTAGAAATTGAATACGACAATGTTACTTTCGCTTATGATTCTAAGGATGTTTTAAAGGATGTATCATTCAAAGCTAATAAGGGCGACATGATTGCACTTGTGGGTCCTTCCGGCGGCGGAAAATCTACTATAGCAAGTTTGCTCACTAGATTCTGGGATGTTAAGTCTGGAAGCATTCTCTTACGTGGAAAAGACATTAGAAATATTCCTCTTGCTACATTGATGGATAATATCAGTATGGTATTCCAAAGAGTATATCTTTTCCAGGATACCGTTTACAATAACATTGCCCTTGGAAGACCTGACGCTACTAAAGAAGAAATAATTGAAGCTGCAAAGAAAGCTCGTTGTTATGATTTCATTATGGAGCTTCCTGATGGCTTTGATACTGTTATCGGCGAAGGCGGTGCATCTCTTTCTGGCGGTCAGGCACAGAGACTTTCTATAGCAAGATGTATCCTCAAGGACTCTCCTATCGTAATCCTTGATGAGGCAACCGCAAGCGTGGATGCGGACAATGAAAGCTACATCCAGTCAGCTATATCTGAGCTTTGCAAAGGCAAGACCTTACTTGTTATCGCACATAGACTTAATACTATAATGGGTGCTGACAAGATTATGGTTATAAAGGATGGCATGATTGCCGAAACTGGAAACCATTCATCTCTTATGGAAAAACAGGGTATCTACCACAGCATGGTCACTAAGCGTGCCGTTGCTACTGGATGGAAAAATTAAACTAAATCAATTATTTATAAGCATTCAAAAAGACAGTCGCAAAACCGCGGCTGTCTTTTTCTTTATGCTATATGGCTTAAATATACGCAAGAGCCTGATCGATATCTTCAATTATATCATTAACATTTTCAATTCCTACGCATATACGAATCAAATCTGGTGTAACTCCTGAAGCAACCAACTCCTCGTCATTGAGCTGTCTATGAGTGGACGATGCAGGATGAAGAATTATGGAGTGTGCATCTGCTGCATGAGTACATATCATAGATACATTCAAATGCCTCATAAATTCCTCTGCTCCTTTTCTTCCACCTTTGACACCAAAGGAAATTACTCCGCATGTGCCATCTGGCATATATTTCTTAACAAGTTTACTGTACTTGTTGTCCTCAAGTCCTGGATAGTTTACCCAGCTTATCTTATCGTGGTCCTTCATGAAGTTGGCCACCTTCATAGCGTTGCTACAGTGTCTTTCGATACGAACTGCAAGAGACTCAAGACCCAAGTTCAAGATGTAAGCATTCATAGGACTCTGCACGGCGCCCAAGTCTCTCATAATCTGAGCTGTCATCTTTGAAATATAGGCACCCTCCTGTCCAAAATGCTTGGTATAAACAACACCATGGTATGAAGGGTCAGGTGTTGTAAGGGAAGGGTACTTATCAGCATGCTTTTCCCAATTAAAGTTTCCTGAGTCGATTACACATCCTCCGATTGTTGAATCATGACCATCCATATATTTAGAAGTTGAATGTACTACTATATCTGCCCCCCATTCAAATGGTCGGCAATTTAAAGGTGTAGGGAATGAATTGTCCACAATAAGTGGCACCCCATGCTTGTGGGCCGCTTTTGCAAATTTTTCGATGTCCAATACTACTAATGCTGGGTTAGATACCGACTCTCCAAAAACAGCCTTAGTATTTGGACGGAAGGCTGCGTCTAATTCTTCCTCAGAGCAATCAGGGTCTAAGAATGTAAACTCAACTCCCATTCGTCCCATGGTCATGTGGAACAGATTGTAAGTTCCACCATAAATCATGCTAGAAACTATGACATGGTCACCGCAACCGCATATGTTAAATATTGAAAAGAAGGTTGCTGTCTGACCTGAACTTGTTAAAATCGCAGCACTTCCACCCTCAAGGGCACATATCTTTGCTGCAACATTATCGCAAGTTGGATTCTGAATACGTGAATAAAAATATCCAGATTTCTCCATGTCAAATAGTTTTCCCATCTCTTCACTTGAATCATACTTAAAGGTTGAGCCCTGTATAATTGGAACTATACGAGGCTCCCCATTCTTTGGCTCATATCCAGCCTGAACACATAAAGTCTCTTTTCTAAGCTTTTTCATCTTCTTCTCCTTTAATATCATCCTCATTAACAAAGCCCACATTCATTCCAAGTAATCCCTGCAATGGTGGTGGAGTAAAGTCATCTTTTTTAGTAAGGAATATAACTTTGCTAATAGCAGTTTTGCTGCCCCTTATTAGCTTAACCTTCTTATCACCGCCTACTAACCTTTCCATGGCCGGATAATCTCTATCAGAACAGGTAACTTCCATTCTATAAATACTATCTATTCCATTCTTATGCTCAATATGCTCAGGTATCTGAGGTATTGAATATGCAGTAACTAAAAATGGTAACTCCACTGGATTCAAAGGGCAAAAGCCAAATCCTACTTTTTCATCTCTCACATTTCGTCTAGATGAAATCATATTTTCTGAAAGCTCAAACCCTTCCTTTAACAACTGCTCTCTTACATTTCCCATGTTTTCAATAGCAGCTATTTTTCTATCACAAGGTTCAAATGCAAAGTCAGAAAATCCCTCTTTAGCATCACTCCAAAATCTAAAACGGTCACCCATAGGTTTTCCAAACTTTTTATCCATAAAAACATGAGCTATATTTGCAGGTCCCTTCATCATAAAAACTTCGATAAAAGCATGGTCATTAAAGAAAATAAAAGCGTTAGGTGATATTAATCCTTTATGACCAAATTCAACAGTAAACCCCGCTTCTCTTAATTTTTTAACGGCAGACCTTGTACCATTTACCTTTAAATGTATATGACTAAGCCTATAATCAATATTATTCATGGTTCACACTTCCCTATCCTAATTCTTGTTCAAGTAACATTGCCAACTCATCTTCATTTAATGCATCTAAATCATCAGTCTTAATACTTTCACTAAAGCAGGTGTCAAAAATATGCGTAGCAAGTTTATCTACTGTATTTTGATTAAATACATCTACAACAGAAAGCTTCACTCCAGGAACTGTATTTAGTTGAGCGACAATATTCACATTCATCTGGGAGTTCATTCCCATCTTCATAAAGGTCATGTCTAAGTCAACTTCGGCTGTTGCAATACCAAGAGAATCTGCCAATAAATCAACAATGATATTCTTAATATCTTCAACTGTCTCAACTTCAATCTGACTTAAATCCGCATCCTTCATCTGCTCTTCATAAAGTACTCCGCAAAGAGCATCCTTTATAAATAATTCCTTGGCGGTCCTTCTTTGTATCTTTCCGCTATCGGTACGAGGAATTGAATTCTCTTCTACCAAGATAATCTTGTGTGGTTGCAACTGATATGACTTAAAAATGTTGTTTCGCACATCCTTTGCAGCATCTTTCAATGTGTCCAGAGAAAGGGTCTTTCCCTTTATTTCCTGAATTATAATTATGCTATCCTCATCCTCAAAGGTAGCCGAAAAAGCACAAGCAGCATAATTAAATGACTTATTACTCTTAACAGAAACAGTTTCCAAATCTGTTGGATAGTAGTTAACTCCGTGGATAACAATACTCTCCTTGTATCTGCCTGTTATATAAAGTTCACCATCATCACCTATAAAACCTGCATCTCCAGTATGCAAAATAACTTGTCCATCTTTGCCCTTAACAAAGGTCTTTGCCGTTTCTTTAGGTCGCTTCCAATAACCGGCAGCTACAGATGGACCACTTATACATATTTCTCCAATGGACATTTTAGGAAGTTGCTCACCATCAGAAGAAAGAACCATAAGCTGGTTGTCATCTATTGGCTTTCCATTTCCCACTAGATAAGTTCCTATTTCATCGTTTTCAATGACCTTAACATTACCTGTAAACTGTCCCCTTTCGAGCACTACAATTTTATTTTCAGAAAGAGCTTTTTTATCAACTCTAAGCCAACCACCAGGTATATCGCTTGTGTTCATTGAAAGCATCAAGGTAGCCTCCGCAAGACCATATCCCGCACGAACAGCCTCCTTTTTCATTCCAAACTTGTGGCACACTTCCATCAACTCTACTTGAGTGTTAAATCGTACAGATTCAGAACCACTTACAATTCGCTCAATGCTGGCTAAAGAAATATTATCCGGATTTCCATTTTCATATTTCTCTTTTAATAATTTACAAAGTAATTCATAGCCAAAATTAGGGGCAACTACGTGTGTGGCCTCGTAATCATTCATGGCATATATCCATTTCTCTGGATTGCTTTTAAACAATTCTGGCTTCATGAATACATTTCGCCCACCGGTATATACTGCTGTGTATAGGCCAAAAATCAATCCCATATCATGGTGATAAGGCAACCATCCTACAATCGAAGAGTCGCTAGTCAAATAAAATCTATCTGCTATCTGCTTAAGATTATCAAGCAATGAGCTCTGATTAATCATTACACCCTTTGGCTCTCCAGTTGAGCCAGATGTATATTGAAGAATGGCTAAGCAATCCTCAAACTCACAACAGTATGGCTTAGCATTTTCAGTCATTGCATAATGAAATACTGGTATTCCACCAAAATACTTAGCTGAACTGTCTTCCATCATAGAAGCTGCGCTGTCATTTGTAAGAATTCCAGATGCTCCACAACTTTCATAAACATTTACATAACGTTCCATATCTGTGTTCTCATCAAAAATATCTAATGGTACCGCTACAGCTCCTGCCATCAAGCAACCATACAGCCCGTACAAAAGCTCCATATCCTGCTTGTACATAATCAGGCATCTATCGCCCTTTTTAATTCCAGATTCCTTCAAAACACCTGCCACCTTAGCACTGTTATCATATAAAGTTTTAAAATCACAGTACTTAGCATCTCCTTCTTCAGGTACATAAATATAAGCGGTTTTATCTGGTGTATTTTTCCCTCGAAGGTATAGAATCTGAATTAAATTTTTAATTTCACAATCATACAGAATCATAACTATTCTCCTTTGCTAAATTTCTCCAAACTCCATATCCTCATCATCTGAGCATGCTAATTTCTCATCTATAAGTGCAGCTATGGAACCAAGCGTTGGTGTGCCATACATTTCCTTCAATGTAAATTCAACATTAAACTCCTGACGCACCTTTGTAAGTAAATGCGTAGCAAGAAGGCTATCACCACCTGCTCTAAAGAAGCTCTGCTCTACTCCGACCTCATCCACATGGAGAATTTCCTGCCACATGACTGCCAACTTCTTTTCAGTGTCAGTAGAAGGTGGAGTAAGTTCAGAAAGCTCATCCGTATTTACCATATCGACTAATGCTTTATGATCTGGCTTTCCATTCTTAGTAAGAGGAATTCTGCTGGCAAAAACTATTTTTTCCGGAACCATATATTCTGGAAGTCTTTGCCCCAAGTAATACTTAATGGCATTTGCGGTAAGGCTTTCATCTGAACTAATCTTTTCAGCTTCTAAAATAATGAACACTGATTCCTCATAATGGTGCCAACTAATATTGCAAAATCCCTGTCGTAAATAATATCCTGCAGCAAGTTCCACCGGCATAACTGGATTATTCGCCTCAGGTCGATTATCCTTTGTAAAATTGATAAATCCCTTTTCCAACTGAGCGGCAGAAAGGAATGATAATGGTGGTAATTCATTAAGGTCAACTATATATGCCTTACCATGATTCTTTAGTAATTCTCTTACAATAAATACCCCCTGTTCATAGTCGGGATAAGTATGCATATCATTTATGTCCACTACAACATCAAAAGCATTTCTTAAATCATCCGGAACAATATCCCTAATAATGTAATAACTATGGTTATCACCAAGTCTTTGCTTTGCTTGAGAAGTAAAGAAAGCAGTTTGATCAATAAATGTATAATCGATATCAGAATCCTCAGTGAGTTCAACTAATCTTTCAACTACTAGTCCAGTTCTGGCTCCAAGAACAGCAACGTGCAGATTCATTTCATCTTCTTCATAAAGGTCATTAATACGCTCTGCTATTTCTTTGACACCAGCGATTATTCCATTTTCTTGGGTAGAAATTGTTTCAGGAGACAGCCAATCATCTTCCATCATATCTGCAGCTGTTTTTTCGCCCTTCATAACATCTGATAATAGTTTGATACTATCCTTTATCTCCTCTAAAACTGGCTCCGCTTTTTTGTTAGTCAAATTGATTTGTCCACCAGAAATAGTGATATATCCATATTTTTCAAGGACAGATAACCAATAATCATAAACACTTCTATTTGCAGCATCAAAACCTAATTTGTTAAACAAATCCTCTACGCTCGCTGGTAAATCTTGTGAATCATTAAGACCAAGTATCCCCATCAATGCGGCTGTTGCCATAACTGCCTGCTTCCCACAAAGCTCAGATGTATCTGTCTTTTCACCAATTTGTCTTGGGGTTTCATCACACTGGTCGGTTTGCTCAGTCACAACTGAAGCTAACATTTGCTTTTCATTTTTTTGAATCATAACAGTTCCAGCACCGCTAATTCTTTCGTGAGCTATTAGAGTCTTGGTAATTTCGTCTAGCTCAACGCGATAACCGCCAAATTTTACCTGATTATCAAGGCGGCCTAGAAACTCAATATTGCCGTCCTCCAAATATCTTCCCTTGTCACCTGTTTTATACCAACGACAGCCTTGGTCTTCAATAAATCGCTCAGCTGTAAGCTCAGGAGAATTAACATATCCTTTGGCAAGGCCTACGCCACCAATCTGTAATTCACCTTCTTCATCAGCTCCTTCAATTACTCCATTTTCAGAAACAATTCTGTACTTTTGATTGGTCAAAGCTTTTCCATAAGGCACTGATTTGAAGCTGCTATCAATTTCCTGACCAACCTCATAGCAGTTAGACCAGATAGATGCCTCTGTGGCACCGCCCAATGCTATGATTCTGGCAGTTTTATTCTTCTCACGAATTCGTGTAATTAATGATGGGTAAACCCAATCTCCAGAAAGGAGAATCAGTCTTAAATTAGCTACAACCTCGTTGTTGTAATCCGCTGACAAAAGCATATCGAATAACATTGGCACAGAGTTCCAAACAGTAGGCTGCTCTTTTTTCATAAGCTCTTTCCACTGTTCAGCTTCCTTTTTCATATTCTTGTCGCAGATAACAATCTTGCCACCAACTGAAAGAATTCCAAAAATATCATAAACAGAAAGATCAAAATCAATTTCTGAAACTGCAAATGCACAATCCGCCTCAGAAACATCAAATCTTTCATTAATGTCTTTAATAGTATTACTTGCAGCAAAATGCTGTATCTCAACTCCCTTAGGCTGGCCAGTAGTTCCTGAAGTGAAAATAATATAGGCATCGTTCTCTGGATTTACTTCTATAGGCTTAGCCTTTGCCGCCTCTAATACTGCTTCAGGAGTAAGAACCTTTAATCCCATTTCCTCAAAAAATGCCTTGCTTTCAGAATCTGTGATGACTGTTGTAACCTCGGCCTTTTCGCAAATATATTTTCTACGCTCCGCAGGCACAGTTGCACTTATTGGTAGATAAGCACAGCCTGCCCCTAAGATACCCATTATTGCACTAATAAATTCCGCTCCTTTATCAAGAGCTGCTGCAACAATTCCATTTGCATTTATTTCTGTTAAAGCACCGCAATAATGCATTGCCTTTTCGGCTATATCGCCATATGTAAAAGAGTTCACGCCACCATTTTCTTCTCTCTGAGCTACAGCAATGCGTTCAGGATGCTGTGATGCCATATTAAAAAATCCTTCATGAATTAAACTTGGAGAAATAGTTACTCCCTGGTTTTCTATTACTTTGTTAGACATTATTAATCCTCCAATAACTGTTCAACTGAATCGATGCCCAAATCAGCAACAATTTCATCTATCATCTCGCTGCTGTCATAAGCATTTTCATAAAATTCCTTGACTAATTTCTTGCTTAAGGTTCCTCGTCGAACCTGAGCAGATAATTCCTTATCAACATAATTTACTGTCTTGTTTCTATAAGCCAAATAAATCCAAAGATGCGCCAACTTACACCCTGATGCTATGTAAGTATCTGACATTGTTTTCATAGGCTTCCAGTCTATTTCCTTCTTTATGTATTCCATCATCTCCACTGGTTTATATGGAAAATATTGATACATAAAAACACCTTTTACCCCTTCTGGAAAAAGCTCCATAGGAAACTTATCCATCAATTCAGGGGCTCTTTGCTCAGATAACTCCCTTGCATCAACAACAGTTTGTGTAATCATGTCACGAAGAGCATTTTGTTTTGCAATACGAGTTGGGTCAGTCTCATATCTTTCTCCCATACCAGAAATCTGGTCTGGGTTATGTCCCGAAAATACCATTGGTACACCATTTTCTTTTGCAAAATCAGCTGCCGCTCTTATCATCATTCTTCCGCAGTAATTGCATACATGACCAAATCCACTATCTCGTAATTCTTTTGACGTAAACAAAAACTTGAAATATTTTCGCATCATATCTTCATCAAAACGATTTACATAAAGCGGCATATCAAGCTTATCGCAAATATTTTTAGCCCCTTCAAAGGTCTGGGAATACTCATAGTGAATATCATTAATAAAACCTATCAAACGTAGGCCATATTTTCTTCTCAATGTGCAGGCAAGATACGCGCTATCCTTACCTCCACTCATCATTACGACACCGTCGTACTTCTCCCCCTTGCCTCGTTCTTTTTCTATTGTGTCCTCAAAGACATTTCGCAAAAGCATCCAATCCGGCTCTCTTTCTTCTTGAGCCTGGCGGCAAAGGGAACATATCCCTTTCTCATCAAGCGTAATGCCATTTTCCACATCTTCCTGAATATAGCAACGCTTGCATCTTCTTTCTGTAAAAAACTGCAAATTTCACACCTCCCTTTTTTTCAAAGCTAGTCTTGTACCTGGTGATAGATGTGTGTCTTGAGCTCAAGCTCGTATTCCTTGCCAAGATCAAATGGGAAGAAATGCTCTCCTTGAAATTCCTTTTTAGTCATTCCAATGGTAGTCACGTTTTCCCACTCATCCATCATTTCATATGTTGCGTCAAAATCTTTTGAGCCAGCATATGCCTCAATTGGAATTCCAATTATTTCTCCGTTATAGACAAATGATTCGTTAAGCTTATAGTCGCTCTTTACTCTAGGTAGGAGAAAATCCATAAGTTCCTTGTTTTCAAGAATTTCCTTAGGTGTGCCACCCATTACCTTTAGTTCTTTAAGGAGCATGCTGTCGTCCATATCTGTTGTATAGCGATCCTCTATACTAATACATGGAGAATGTCTACCTGACACTATCAAAAGCTCTGGCTTTGTATCACAGTAGGTTTGCATAGTATGAGCTGTTTTAAAAGCGATGGCAGCCCCCATACTGTGACCATAAAAGACAATTTTTCTTCCGTCCGAAAATTTCTCAATCGCCTCTGCAATCTGATCTGTTAGCTTTTTCATATCACAGATTGGTTCTTCGTCTATACGGCACCCCTTTCCCGGGAGTTCAATAGGAATAAATGATATGTTTCTGTCATTTATGTCTGTCCATTTTTTGTATACCGCTGCCGAGCCTCCAGCGTGATGAAAACAAAATACCATCACACCATCCTGCTCAGTTTCAACATTTTCCGAAAAAGGAAACCATACTTTATGTTTATCCATTATTTGTACCTCACATTTCTTCCCAAGATTCTTCGTCCGCTAAAGCTTCCATAAAGGTTGTGTATTTATTAAACATTTCATTTATAACCTCTGGCTCAAATAGTTCCTCCACGTAATCCCATATAAGAACCAACTTGCCATCTCTAACTAACGCTTGATGGTCAAGAGATACCTGTGGTGTCTGGCTTATAGCAAATAGCTCCTTGGCCTCATCGAATATCTCTGATGTATCCTCTTCGTCAAGACTTCCAAACAACTCACTGGTAAATACAACTGGAAGTACTGCCTTAAAAGGATCATTTTTAGACATCTCTTTTAGAATCTCCAATCCGTTGTATGTACGATGCTCAACAGCTTCAAGAATGCCTGTCTTAACCTGCTGCATCTCTTCTAAGAAGCTACCCTTCTTATCCCTTTCGTATTCAACGACAGTTACATTTGTAAAATCACCTAGAAGCTTTTTCACTTCGTTATTGAGAGGCAATCTGTTGTATACTGTTAGGTTTAATGAAAAGTTTTCTGAACCTCCAGCCAAGCTTAGTGCACGCATATATGCTGTACAAACTACTGCCGAAGCAGTGGTTAAATAATTCCTAAGGTGTTTATTAAGCTTCATTGTCTGCTCTTTGCTAAGCTCATAACGCAACCTGCCAAAGTGTGGCTGCTTCACCTGATTGAACTGCACTTTGTATGGTAGGCTAGGAGCTGGTGCTAGATTTGAAGCATGTTTATTCCAATACTCCTTAGCTGCAATCACATAGTCCTTATCCTTCTGCCAGTCATCCTTTTCACACACGTACTGGCAAAAACTATAGTCCGGAATATCTATACTTCTATCCTTGTATAATTCATATATCTGCTTAATCATCATGTTTGCACTCCAGCCATCAAGCAGCATACAATCAAAACTAAAGTGCACCACCTTTGAACCATCTTGAAGTTCGCTGACAAACACATCAAACATTGGCCATTTACCAACCTGATATATCTTTTCTTTCCAATCTGCTCTTAAGGTTTTGAACTCTGCTTCTGATACCTTTCTATAAGCGACCTTGTACATAGGTACACTCTCAAGAATCATCTGTCGTCCATCCTCAAGTACAACTGATTGAAGAATGTCATGACTATCTATCATAGTATTTACTGCTTTTTCAAGCTTCACATAGTCCACATCATCCCAGATAAATTCTGCGTAGTAATGTGCGCTAGTTCCACCTAAGTCATAGTCATTTGAACGACCTAAGAGATAAGCTTTTTGTATTGGAGTAAGAGGATATGCATTATTCTTAATGTATTCTTCCTGATGCTTGTTCTTCTCCTCCTGCTCATGCAGATAATCTAATATCAGCTGCTTCTCTTGCTTAAGCTCTTGACGGATTTCATCTGTCATAGCGCCCTTCTCAGCCTTAAAGCGCAACGCTCCATCTTCGCTATACAAAGTTATTCCTTTTGCTTGGTATTTTTCTAATGGTGAGTCTGCCTGTGCTGCAGCTTCTGTTCTAATAACTTTCTTGCGTGAGCCCTTGACTGTCTCATTTGATTTTGAGGTTTGCTTAGCTTTACCATCAAAGAACTCTACCAACTCAGATATAGCATTATAAGAAAGCATCTTACTAACTGATGGTCTGATTCCATATGCACTTTCCAGTTCGTCTGCAAGCCTTATCATATCTACAGAAGATACCCCCAGTCGTCCAAAGCTTTCACTAGGGTCCACATCAGCTATATCAAGGATTTCACAGATCTTGTTTAAAACAGGTGAAGCATTATCACCAGCTTTGTTCTTTTTAACTTTTTTTAGTTCTAGAGTTTCATAAACTTCAGCAAGCTTTTTGCGGTCAAATTTGCCATTAGGTGTCAATGGGAAACTACTGATATTTACAACAGCTTCTGGAATAAAATAATGTGGCAAGTATGACTTTAATTGCTCTATTATTTTTGCACTATCTGGCTTGCTATCCGTTTCAATGAACACTGCCAATCGCTTAGTCTTGCTTCCAACAGGAACAGCTGCTGCTCGTTCATCTATTCCGCATTTTTTTACTGCTGCTTCTATCTCTGCCGTCTCTACTCGGTATCCATTTATCTTGACCTGGCCGTCCTTTCTTCCAAGGAATTCTATGCAGCCTCCCTTGTGGTAGCAGCCATAGTCACCTGTATCATATAGCTGCTCTCCTGTCAGCTCGTGGTGGATAAATGCAGCTTTAGTAAGTTCTGGCTCGTTATAATATCCCTTTGCCAAACCTGTTCCTGCTATATGAAGTTTGCCAGGTACGTGGTCAGGACATCTTCTTCCAAACTCATCTAAAATATAGAATCTTTGATTAGCAAGAGGGTATCCATAAGGCACCGATGTCCAGCCCACAAGAGGTTCGTCAACGTCAAAATAATTAGACCAAATTGATGCCTCAGTAGCGCCACCCATACTAGTAAGCTTTCCAGTTGGCAAAGCCTTGGTAAGTTTATCTGGCAGTTCCATCGGTATCCAATCTCCTGAAAGGATTACCTTTCTTATGTTGCATGTAAGCCCACGCTTTAATAGATGGTCCACAAATATATCCATAATTGTCGGTACCGAGTTCCATACTGTAACACCATTTGCTACTACAAGCTCATACTGCTGTTTTGGGTCTATTCGCTGCTCTTCGGTAGGCATCACAATAGTTCCTCCGGCAGTGAGCATTCCAAAAATGTCATATACAGACAAGTCAAAGCTTAATGAAGAAACAGCTATAGCACTGTCACTTTCGCATATACGATATTTTCTATTAACATCCTCTATGGTGTTCATTGCCGCCTCATGTGTAATGAACACACCCTTTGGCTGGCCAGTGGAACCCGATGTATAGATAATATATGCTCCATCAGAGGTCTTTACCTGTCTATTAATATCCTTCTCACAAGCGCTAGTTATTTCACTTGGAATGATTTTCTTTAAACCTGTAATCTCATAATCTTGGTCTGTAATGATGCAAGCTGGCTTTGCTTTTTCTATGACGCGCTCTGTTCGTGATGTAGGCTGTCCATAGGTAAGTGGCACATATATGCAGCCCGCTTTTAATACTCCAAGAACTGCTGCAATCTGTTCAAAGGATTTAGGAAGTTCAATTAACACCCTATCCCCTTCCACGGCGCCCGCTTCAATAACGGCATTTGCTATACAGTTTGCTCTTTCATTTAATTGAGCATAGGTATAACTCTTACCATCATTTACAAGGGCAGTCTTATCTGGAATAACTTTGACATTCGCAAAAAATCCTTCATGGAGTAACTTTCCAACATAATCCTGCTTTGTGTCATTAGCCTTGTCATGCTCTTTCTTCTGTTTTGCTGAACGCAAATCAAGAAGCTTAGTATTGAAAAATTCTTTGTTATCAATAGCGCCTTGAACGAGACTGCTATATGCTTCAAACATTGCATCCACAACGCCTTCGCAAAATGCCTCATCCAAAGAATCCCATGAGAGCACTAATGAACCATTCTCAAAGAACACCTGATGATCAAGACACACCTGTGGTGTAGAGGATACAATGCTTCGCATGCTATCCATAATTCCTGACTCTTCCTGCAACGTTTCATCCAATCCAACAGCACTGGTAAATATCACAGGATATAATCTAGATTCTCCAGTTTGCTTCCTCAACATATCGTTAAACTTCACTGCAGAATACTCACAATGAGAAATGTTTTCCATCATATTCTGCTGCAAAGCCAATGCATTCTCAGCTATAGTAGTCTGCTTTCTTTCGATGTCTACTAGAGCAAGCTTTGTGAAATCACCTATCATATTTTCTGTATCTGGCCCAACGTCATGGCGCCTAAATACAGTTAACATAACAGCATAGTTGCTTCCACCACCATAAGCTGAAAGCACCTCAGAATAGAGGGCGAATAATGCAGCCGAAGGAGTCAATCCAAATTGGGCAGCATTCTTAGAAAAAACTTTCCACTTATCTGGGGTAATATCCATTCTTCTGCGAATGAACCTTCTGTTGGAGTTATCCATAAACACACTTCGGTCATATGGCAACTGCGGAGCATTTGGGAAGTCCTTAGCCTTTTTAGCCCAGAAAGTCTCGTCCTCAATTTGTTTTTGTTGTATCTCCTTAGACTTACGATAGAACAATTCGTACTCTCTATAAGTAACAGTAAGGTCCTTTAATTCTTCTCCACGATACAGCTTGTTCAAATCTCTTTTGAAAATAAACAAACTCATAGCGTCAGCTATCATAAAATCAACAAGGAAGTGTATTCTGTATTTACCACCTGATAATCTAGATAACCTAATCTCATAAAGCGGACCACCTAAAGGCAGTATTTTATGAGACATTTCTTCTCTAATCTCATCAAGTCTAACTTTATTGTCATCAGAAATATCTTCCACAACCACAGAAGATATACATTCTTTTTCTATGTATTGAATTGCATCCTCTGTAATGCGACATCTGAGCATATCATGACGAGCCTCAAGCTTTTTAAGAGCTTCAATAAATCTTCCTTCATCAAGGTCAGCTACATCAGCCTCAAAATATGCGCAACAAGCTGAGCCTGAAAGCATAGCTCTATTGTTGTCTCTACCTGCCCAATATGCGTATTGAACTTCATTTAATGGGAATTCTTTATTTCTATCTTCCTCATTTATGGTAAGTACGACTGAGCTTTCCTCACCCTTTTGACTACCTACTTTACTGTTTTCAATCAGAGCTTTGATAACTCCACCTGGTGTATGAGCATTAAAAAGCTGACTTAATGTAAGGTTTGTTCCAAGAGCCTTGTTAAGTTTCTTTAAAACAGCTACCGCACTAATCGAATCGATTCCTAGGCTAACCAACTCTGCTTTTTCATCAAGTTCCTCTGGCTCCATTCCAAGAAGTTGTGCCAATATCGTCTTTACGTTATTTTCGTTGACTTCAATATCGTTTTCGCCATCATTTTCAACATTCAAATGTAGCTCAAGCGAAGTCTCCTTACACTCACTTTCACCTCTTATTGTGTGAACATAAGGAATCTTATTAGGTGCGAATGCATAATTAGGAATGCTACATAAAACAGGTGAATACGCCCTATATAATTTTTTGAAATCAACCCTTATTCCGTACTGATACAGTTCGCTTACAGTCTTTATCGCATGACTGATATCAACATTTTTATCAGCCACACATACACAATCAGCCTCTCCGCCAGTGATTGCCGCAATAAGTCCATTTAAAATTGGCCATGCTCCAATCTCGACGAATACAACATCCTCAAGGTTTTCTACAGCATCTATACTGTCACAGTACTTTACCTCTGAAAGAATCTGATTCATCCAATAAGAAGCATCAGCAAATAAACCACTTTCATATTTAGCTGTAACTGTGGATATCATTTTCACAATTGGCTTTTTATATTCAATGGTCTTTGCCACTTCACCAAAGGCTTTTGCTGCTTCATCCATAAAAGGAGTATGGAATGGTCTTTCTGTTTTTAGAAATACAGTGCGTATTCCCTTTTTCTCAAAAATCTCATCAGTCTTTTCTACAGCTTCTGTAGTACCAGCCACAACTGTTTGCATCGGTGAGTTTGAGGTTGATATGTAAAGTCCATCTATCTGTGAAACCACCTTTTCAACCTTGGCTCTATCTGCAAATATTGCCAGCATCTTTCCTTCTGGCGACAAATCCTGCATAAAGCGTCCACGGGCTGAAACAAGCTTTGCCGCATCCTCCACTGAAAATACCCCTGCTGTGCAAGCTGCTGCATACTCACCTATACTGTGACCAATCACAACCTCTGGCTTAATTCCATAGTCCTTTAGCATTTGCACAAGGGCATATTCCACTGCAAATATTGCAGGCTGAGTGTTCTCCGTCTGATTCAAATCATATTCATCAGAAAAAACAACATCTCTTAAATCCTTATCAATGTACTTTTTAAATAGCTCTGCACAATAATCAAAGCTACGACGAAAAGCTTCGTTACCCTTGTAGTACTGAACGCACATATCCTTATACTGTGAGCCTTGTCCAGTGAAAACATATACGGCTTTTCGATTTCTATTTACATGCTCACTTGTAATGCGCTTTGAGAGGCGAGATATTAATTCATCCCTGCTACTTCCCATAATTAAAGCGCGCTCTGGTAAGCTTTCTCTTGTAATATTGTAAGAATAAGATAAGTCCGTAAGACTACAATCAGCATTTGCCTCCAAATAGTTTTTAAGAGAAGCCGCCTGTCTTTCTATTCCCTTTCTATCAACGGAAGTTAATACAAATGGATATACCTCCATCGTTTTACTTTCCTGCTTTTTACCCTTATATTCCTTAAGCACTATATGTGAATTGGTTCCAGAAAGACCAAAGGAGCTAACTCCAGCAATTCGGGCTTTGCCATCTTCCACTTCCCAGTCCATAAGCTTATCTGCCACTTTGACAGGAATAGCAGACCAATTTACATATTCTGATGGAGTATCATAATTCAAGCTCTTTGGAAGCTTTTTATTCTCCAGCATTAACGAAGCCTTTATTAAGCTGGCTATACCTGCTGCCCCTTCAAGGTGACCGATATTAGTTTTTACTGAACCAATGTAAACCGGCTTCTTCCTAGAAGATAACTGACTAGATATTGCCTGTATTTCTATAGGGTCTCCAAGTGCAGTTCCAGTTCCATGAGTTTCTATATATCCAATATCATTTACATCTATTCCCGCCTTGCTCCAAGCACGTTGCAATAATTCTTCTTGCGCAATACCATTGGGCGCAGTAAGACTAGTACTTTCACCGTCTTGATTTAGTTCAGAGGCGATAATAGTGCTGTGGATAAAGTCATCATCTCTTTGTGCATCAGACAACTTTTTCAAAATAACAGCCGCTGCCCCCTCACCACGGACTGTACCATCAGCGTCCTTATCAAAGGCTCTTACTTCGCCCGTTTGCGATAATATGCCAAGCCCAGCAATCTTTTGGGTAATCTCCGGAGAAAACATAATGTTTACTCCACATACCAACGCCATGTCACAATCATCATCTTTTAAATACTTAAGGGCAGTATCTATCGCTACAGATGAAGATGAACATGCAGTATCTATTGAAATAGATGGGCCCCTAAGACCGAAGAAATATGATATCCTTCCTGACATAAAGGAATGATCCATTCCAGTTATGTTCATTTTTTCTTCGCTTCTAAGTATGTTTTCAAATCCAAAATCATTTTGTACCACACCTACAAACACGCCGACTCTTTTGTTTTTTAAGGTTTCTGGAGAATAGCCAGCGTTTTCAAATGCCTCCCAGCAAACCTCTAAAAGAATTCGTTGCTGTGGATCTAAGTAAGCTGCCTCCTCTGGCAATATTTTGAATAGTCGGTTATCAAATTCTTCGATATCATCTATGAATCCACCTTTATTTAAGAATGGATTGTTTTTTAATTGCTCTTTGCCATATTCATTCCAGCGATTATCTGGAATACTACAGATTCCGCTTTTTCCTTCCTCAAGGAGTTTCCAAAAATCTGCAGCATTGCGCACGCCTCCAGGAAATCGGCATGCCATTCCAATAATGGCAGCCGGTTCATTCCCCTTTACTTCTTTGAGTTGAGCTTTCAGCTGTCGTATCTCAAGAAGCGCTTTTTTCATCAACTCTTTGTCATTTGACATAATATAAGGTCCTTCCTCAGTGTAAACACAAGTATCGTTTAGTAATCAGTTATAAGTTTGCACATGCTAGCGGCATATTCAGGATTTTCAACACAGCTGTAATGGTCTCCGTCAACATCTATTATCTCTATGTCGCCTATACATATATCAGTCCAATAGCCAATGTTCTTTTCCTTGCTATAGAACATGCTTTCATTGTCCTTTGCATTCAAGAATCGTATATCTCCAAAGTAAGAATCCATATCGCCATTACAGCATCTTATTGTTTGGCAGTATGATTTATATACGCCTTCCAACATAGCTGCATCTAGCGTCTCTCCTGTCTTTTCTGACCCAAGCTTTGCGTATAATTCAAAACGGCTAGACATATCTCTTTCGCCAAGCTTGTTCATTCCTTGACCAAACTTTGCATACTCTGGCATTTGTTGTAATTCGTCTCCAAGTCCATCTGGAATCTTTCCAAATTGCTCAATTATATCAACAAACATTTTTTCCAAGTTGACATCTTCACAACCTTCAAACACGCCTAAATCTTCTAGAGTTATTCCAAAGTTTGGAAGGAACATTATCTCTATCATCAAACGATCTTCAATAATCCAAGGCACCGTCTGACAATCTATAAGAATCATGTCTGCAATATCCTTACCTTGCTCTATAAGTCTATTAGCACACTGAGTTGCAAGCCAGCCACCAAAGCAATATCCAACAAGCTGTATCTGCTCAGCTCCTGTCTCTAAAATTATTTGGGTGTAATCATCCGCCAACTGCTGGATAGCTGTTTCTCTATCCATCTGGTAGTATTTATCTGCATCGCCAAGAGAGATAGTAAGTACATCACCCTTTTGCTGATTAACTAAATTTTCAACAACATATCTCAATGAATTCATAGTTCCAAAGGCAGCATGGAAAACTACATGAAGAGGACCATCTCCAGCTTTGTATAACTGGGCAGCTCCGATATGCTCTACTTTTTTAGTATTGCCCTCTGCTTGCTCTACAACATCCCCTCGCTTCTCAGCGACAAACTCAGATAAATCCTGAATATTAGGATGATTTAACATAAAGCGAAGCACCGTATCAAATGGCACATCTTTAATAATCTTGTCTCTAATTGCACCTGTTGCCTGAGCTAGAATTAGAGAATCTGCTCCATGGTCATAGAAGCTATCTTGTAATCCAAGTCCCTTCAATCCTACACTGGCAAGAATCTCTACAAGCTCCTTTTGCAAATCATTCATTTCCATAGACAGGGCTTTAGAATTGTCATCCCCTGCCGCCATAGCTGCTGTCGCTCTCTTTTCAGCAAAAGCTTTTAATGCCTTACCATCAATCTTTCCGTTGGCAGTAACTGGCATACTATCTAACATAATGTAGGTAGTAGGTATCATGTATGAAGCAAGGTTATCTCTGATAAGAGAAGTGATTTCTCCACCAGTTATATTTTGTCTGTCTATCTTGAATTGCTTTATAAATAATTTAGTTCCAGATTTATCTGCTTCATCATTTGCTTCAGACAGTACAATTGCAGATGTTGAAGAATCCGTTTCATCCAATAATTCTTGCCATCCCTTAGCATTCGCCAAATCCTTATCTTTGTTCAAAGCTTCCAGCGGCTCTGTAGAGAGGAAATATCCGCCCGGACGAACTAATCTTCTAATCTGCTTTAAGCTGTAGCTTATATCGATGCTATTCTTAAAAGTCTCTTGCGCCGTAACAATATCAAAGGCATTTTCTTCATATCCCTGTTCTAAAATATCTTTATCAACGTTTAGAACTGTAGTATCTGCCCCAAGTTCAAGAATTCTAAGTGGCTTGTCTAAATTAGAATAGTTGTCAACAAATTTATGTATACAACCATTTATGCTTTCAGCCCCACTTACTTCTATATCCTTAGAAAGTTCGTTGCACTCATTTTTATATTCTTTCTTCTGTGCATCGTCAGAAAAAGCTGGCTCGTAGAAGCAAATCATTGCGTGCTCGCCCTCATTGCTGGTATATACTACCGAACAATTCTCGGTTACTCCGGAGCGCTTTACAGCACTTTCAATTTCTCCTAGTTCAATTCTGTGACCGTTGAACTTTATTTGAGAATCTGATCTTCCAAGGAATTCGATTTCACCATTTCTGTGATATTTTCCTATATCACCAGTCTTATACATCATCCTTCCGGTAACAGGGTCCTTGATAAACTGAAGGTCAGTTTTTTCTTTGTCGTTATAATATCCATCAGCAAGTCCATCACCTAAAATATATATGTCGCCCTTCACCCCTACAGGTCTGTCATTTAACCTGCTATCAAGAATTCTGAATTGCTGATTAGCAAGTGGAAGACCGTATGGTATGCTTGCAAATCCCTCAGATGGGCCTTCGTAGTCATGATAGATAGACCAGATTGCAGCTTCAGTTGCTCCGCCTAAGCTTACGACCTTAGCGTCTTTGGAATATGCATGGAGCTTATCTGGAAGGAAAAGTGGTATCCAATCGCCAGATAACATTACTAATCTTAATGAGGAAATATCTGGCGCATTATCCTCATAATCCAGATAAACCATCACCATGTTTAAAAGGGATGGAACACTGTTCCAAACAGTGACGCCCTCTTTTTCTATAATCCTTGCCAAGTACTCCGGCTCTTTCTTTCTGCTATCCTCAGGGTACACAACAGTACCACCAACTGACAGCAAGCCAAATATATCAAACACTGACAGGTCAAAGCTCAACTGCGATACGCCTATAGCGCTGTCTTTATCTGTAATATCGTATTTGCGAATTATATCCTCGATAGTGTTTACAGCCGCTGCATGTGATATAGCTACACCCTTTGGTTCTCCTGTAGAGCCCGATGTGAAAATAATATAAGCAAGACTATCTGAATCAACTGCAGCTTCTTTTGGTAGCTTTATACTTTGACCATCGCCATCGGCAAATATCTTATTAATTCCCTCAGGATACTCTGTTTCATCGCTTGATAGCGTGACAACAGTTCGTATTTCAGCTCGCTCTATGATACGGCCTATTCGATTGGCACCCTGCTCCGTTGAGATAGGCACATATACAGCCCCTGCTGCTAATATTGCCAGCGCTGCTGCAGGCTGATATACAGATTTCTTTGCAGCTATACCGACCGTTTGTCCTGGAGTTACTCCATTTTGAATCAGTTCGTTGTAGATTGCTCCTGCAATATCCATAAGCTGTGAATAAGTATATTTGTCCTCTCCCGCAACAACTGCAACCTTATCCGGATACTTTTCTGCTGATGCAAGAATATTTTCGTGAAGAAGATGTTTAGGCAACTCTAAAGTTGTGTCATTGGCCTTATTAAATATCTCTTCCTGATACTTTGGATATGTTTGCTTGGCAGCAAGCTCTGGTTCAACTCCATTTGCCATTGACTTGAGAAGCTGGCTGAAAAGCTCAAACATGTCATCAATAATACCATCCTTAAACACGCCTCTTCTCACATCCCAGTTAACTTGCATTCCAAATTTTCCATCCATAACTTGGCAATCAATAAATACCTGAGGAGTTTGACTTATTCCAATTCCTGAAACCATTCCCTTTACAGATTCATCATCCATTGAGGACAATAGTCCCACAGCACTTGTGAATACATATGGCATAGTTGCAGCTGCGCTTCCTTTTTTATTGGCCAGCTCACGCATGAAGGCTACGCCAGAATATAAATTGTGATCCATATCCTCAAAAAGCTGCATATTGGCACGCTTTACGTTTTCTATGAAGGTCTCATCATTATCTAAATCAATATCAAGTAATGTAAGGGTTGTAAAATCACCTATAACCTTACCTATATCCTCGTGAAGAGGCTGCCTGTTTAGCATTGTAAGGTTGATAGCAAATCTCTTGTTATCACTGTAACAACTTAATGTATGAGCATAAGCCATTAACACAAGAGCTGTCGGTGTAACATTGCATTTATACGCATATTTCTTAACGTTCTCCCAAAGCTCAGGTGATAACTGCAAAAACTTTCTATCGAACCTTGCCTCTTTATCTGCAGAGTATGGCTCTGTGTCAATCTGTGGGCAAGTTGGAAAATCCTCTAGCTTGCTAAGCCAATAATGTTTATCCCTTTCGCAAGCTGCGCTTTCCTTCATCTCTTTTTCTGCTAAAACGTAATCTCTAAAGCTTACCTGTGGTTCAGGAATCTCACTTGCTTTTCCAAAATACAATTCTTCAAATTGATGCAATAGCATCCAAATACTAGTCCAATCCGCAATGATAAATTCAATTGAAAAATGCATTATGGCACTATCATCATAATTGGATACACCAACCGCAAAATATGGCCAGCTTCCCACCTCAAACTGCTGATGTCCCATTTCCTCCATCACCTCTTCGGCAGGAGTATCCTTATAATCTTTGACAGTTAAATGAGGTGCTTTTTCAAGTATCTGCTGATAACCTTCTTCATGCATCACTGCTCTAAGCATCTCGTGACGTTCTATAAGATAGTTCCATATTTCTTCTACTTTATTAACGTCCAATTTTTCGTAGTTAAGTTGAAGGTATATATGGCATGATAATCCGCCATAGTTAAACAGATTACTTCTTCCCATAAGATAAGACTGCTGTACATCTGTAAGCACAAAAGGCTTATATCTGTCAGCTTTGTTCTCCGAAAGTGTAATTTTTCTATTGTCAGGATCTAGCAACTCTAACACTTCACTTTTTAACTCTTTCAAAGCTGCAATATCATCAGGCTGTAACGCTCCGGTGTTGGCTTTAAATTTTATTTTTTCATCCTCTTTCCAGAGAGACACGCCCTTCTTTTCTAGTTTTTCTATCAAACTTAATGCTTTGCTATAATTTTCTGTCATATCACTAACTCTCTCCTATAAATTTTTCTCGCAAATCTACTATGGTTGGGGTAACATCCGATTCTTCGCTCTTTTGTAGCTGAATAAGTTCAGGAAAACCTAGCTCAGCTGTCAGTTGCTGCCAAACCTTGGCTGAATGCACAGTTTTGGTATAGTAACTTCCTATTTCAGCTGGCGTTCCTTCTTTACATAATCGAAGCATCTGACTAATATCCTCTGCGATAGCAGGTATCCACTGGGTTTTGAACACTTCCAAAAAGCTCTGCTCTTTAGATTCGTAAAGCCTAATGTGCTGTGGCACAGACATACTAGTACTATCAGATGAACTGTCGTGCATAGTTGTATTGGTGCTATGAACAGGAACAAACATCTTTCCATACCACACAACGCCACCAGTGGTATCCTCAAGACAAAGTCTTCCTTGTTCTGTGATAATTGTTATACGATGAAGATAATGCATGAAATTATCGGGATCATCGGGAGCCACTTCATTTTGTATCTGCATTAAAGCAGTTACTCCTCCGATGGATGCCGATACTGCATCAAAAGGATGAGAATCTCTACCTACCTGCTTAATTTCAAATGGTCTCATCGACGGTAGAGCCTCAGAAAGAATTCTGACAAGCGGATATGTCACTTGCGACGCCCCGCCTATATCTAGATAAATCGGTTTTGATATGTTACATATTGCCTTTGCGCTTTCGATAAAGCACTTGATATTCGGCAAGAACTCGTATAAATCGCCTATACGATATAAAACTTTATTTTTCTTTGCTGCCCGTATACATCGTTCAGCATCTTTGTAGTGGACTGGCTGTTCTTGAATTACGTTTATTCCCCGCTCCAGCAGCGCCTCTGCCAGTTCAGTTCCATTGCCCCCAAGAACTCCAGACCTAACTGCAACGCAGGCTAGTTGTATGTCATCCTCCAGTTGATCGATTGAGGTATAAGATTTCACTCCATAACTAGCAGCGCATTTCTTTGAACGTTCACTTCCTGTAGAAAGAATGCCTACAAATTCAATTTCTCTCGGCATTAAAGTTAACGCCTCGCAATAAAATTGCCCAAAGGTCGTTCCACAAACAATAGCTTTTATCTTTTCTGCACTCATTATATTTCTCCAAATGTTTCTGTGTTTAAATCATCAAGTTTAAGGTCATATTCTTCGAACATAATCATCTCTGGCGAGCTACGTATTCTTTGAACAATGCCATCGATATACTTCTCATAAAGAATCGTTTCAGGTAACTGGGATAAACTGTAAGAACCTTTAACGCTATTTTCTTTTAGAGCAAGCTCACAAACTATTCCTGCCGAGATGCCAGTTAAGGCTGGTGAAGAAGTAAATTTCACAACTGTAGATTGAACTTTGTTCTCATCGTTCTTGTCCACTCCACTTACCTCAACCAAAAAAGCCATATGCTCTTTCCATCGGCTGAAGCTAATTTGGCTTTGCAGCATCAACTGTTCAACCGCTTCTTTAGGCTTGTCTGGAAAAATTAAAACTGAATGCTCCACAATCTTTTGTATATCTGTATCCCCAAAGGCAATGTAATGACAACTCTCTTTACATCCCACAACTCTAGATACCAACTCAGTTTCCAAGTCGTGGTACTGGCGTAAATCATTAACTCCAACAAAAGGAATATTAACGTCTTTACGTATTTCCGTTGGGGCCTTTTTTTCCAATACATCTTTGCTCACACCTTCTAGATAATCGTATGCTGCACCTCTAGAAAAGAGACCATACATCGAAGAAATGTGAACATATTCTTTTACTTCCTTAAAGTTTCTAGCAGCATAAGTTCCTATTATCGCTGATAAGCCTGGAAGTGCTCCCGCTCCATATATGAAGAGAGAATTTGTTGGAAGCTTATATGAATCAGAAGTGAAATTCCCCGTATCAACACATGGAATTCCATTATTTTCACAGGCTTTTACTATCAGTTCTCTAACATCTTCCGGGCAAAACATTGCATTTAAAATAATGTCTTTGCCCTTTATGAATTCGATTAATAATTCTTTTTGCAACATATCTCCAAAAGTCCACTGGACATTAGGTAGATTATCGAAAAAGGAATCATCTTTGACTGTTTGTTCGTTGTGTCCAAAGGCATAAATATTGTATTCCCCTATCTTAGAAAGATACTTCAGGGCGTGCCTTCCTACACTTCCTGCCGCTCCTAGTAGTCCTACATTTTTCATAGAATCATTGTCCTCCTAACTTACGTTAGTTTAAACTAACCTTATGTCGCAACAATCCCTTATTGCTCCCCCGAGCATAAAGATGTGCCTGATTAGACATACTCCATCAGGCACGTCTTTTTACATCGCCTCTTTTCCAAAAAAGGCTTTTAATTTCGAGATGTTATTCTCGCATATATCGTAATTTTCCATAACTGTCCCCTTTTCAAGTCGAACCACTCTATCGCAACAAGACAGTATCAACTCCAAGTCGTGAGTTACAACAAAAACAGTTTTGCCTAATTTTCTCAACTTAATAAGCTCATCTGATACTTGTTTCATGTGAGAAAGATCCAGTCCACTTGTAGGTTCATCAAAAATCATAACCTCTTTCTCAGAAGCTAAACCTGACGCAATAGCAGTCCTTTGTTTCTGTCCTCCGGAAAGGGCCATAGGATGAATATCTGCATACTCATTTAAATCAAGCTGAGATAAGATATCCAAAGCTTTCTTCTCTTTTTCTTCTTCGCTCAAAGATTTATCTGTTATGCTAAGAACCGCTTCATCTTTGACGCTTTCTGTAAAAAGCTGGTGGTTAACATCCTGCATAATCATGTAACAGTTGTGTAACCTATCTTTATTTTTCAAGGTTTTCTTGCCATAGCGCATTACACCCTTGAATCTTTTTTCTAAGCCACAAATATTTCTTGCGAGAGTGCTCTTTCCTGCCCCATTATGACCAATAACCGCAATGACGCTCTTTGATGGCACTTCGAGCTCTGGTATGTCAATGCCGTGTTCACCGTCACTATATGTAAAACAGAAATTCTCAAGAGTTATTGTAATATCGGACTGTTCCCTGTGTTGAAACTCAGCCTTTAAATCATCTAATCTCAAAGGACGTATGCCAAGCTTTTCTGTTTCTGCGCTACTAATGGTGGAAATCTTTTCTTTATCAAGCTCCTGAACAATCTCTCCATTTTGCATAATGAGCAATTTGTCCGCCAGTTCTCTTAAAAAGAACAGTCTATGCTCAGCCACTATGACAGTTTTGCCCTGCGCCTTCCAATTTTGGAGAATTTCTTTGAGTCTCTCAATAGCGTAAAAGTCAAGATTTGAAGAAGGCTCATCAAGCACAATCACATCTGGCGAAAGCACATTTATTCCAGCGCATGCAACAATCTGCTTTTCGCCTCCTGAAAGTTCAAATATATTTCTATTTAACAATCTTTCTATTGCCATTGAGGATGCAGTTTCACTTATAGACATCTTTATATCCACAGGCTCTCGTCTCTGGTTTTCCGACGCAAAAGCTATCTCATCAGTAGTGTTTACATTGAAAAATTGAGAACGAGGATTTTGGAAAACACTGCCAACATTTTTAGCCGTTTCATATATTGGTCTTTCAGAGATATCTTTGCCGTCTATTTTTACTGTTCCACTCATAGTCCCTTTGTAGTAATGAGGTATAAGTCCATTTATCATTCGGGTTATGGTGGTTTTGCCGCAGCCTGAGCCTCCAGTTAAAACAACGAATTCTCCATCCGCAATATTTAAATTTATATTGGATACTCCACCCTTATCAACGGCGTTACCATCTGCATCCACCACATTATATGAATATGAAACATTTTTGAATTCTATCATTTTTTCACCTAATAAACTAAAAACAATACGAACATTACCATTGTGCCTGTAATCGCAAATACATCTAATGGCCTAATACTTACCTCGCATATGTGAGTACGTTTTTCACCGGCACTAAGCCCCTTAGATAAAGATGCTGCAGATAATTCATCCGCTATTCTAACTGTTGACATCATTAGAGGAACCAATATGTACTCGATGTATGTCAATGGTTGGCTAAAAGGATGTCCAAGTTCACGCATTCTCTTTGCATCATTTATGGATTTATATTCCTCAGATAGTGTAGGAAAATACCTAAACATAACTGACATAGGGATACTTATGAATGAGGGGCAATGCATCCTTTCCATAGCAGTTATAAATTCACTTACAGACGTGGATTTAACCGTATACCACCCCATCATATATCCAGCAACAAATCTTGTTATTAACCCGCATATCATCATGAGAACGATGTTACAGATTCCGTGCGTGTATGGAGCTATATGTTTTTCGCATATTAGTGCCGAGCCAAGAAGCAACAAATAGATAAACGAAGCCTTATATTCTCTTATTGATAGTAGCAAGACAAGCGGAATCGCCGCGCAAATAAGGCGCAACACTCCCTCAACTTCCACTGTTCTAGCACCTATCATAATAATAGAAATCGTAATTAGAAGGAGCAGTTTGCTTCGTGGATCTAACTTAATGAAGGCACCATTTTTATTGCTGCATACTCCTATCTCCATTAGGCCATACCTGCCTTACGAAAATGCTTTTTAAGTACCTTGGCGCCTAAAAGACCACCAACTGTACCGCCAACAAGGCACATTATTATCATTGCAAAGAATACCCATGTTGGTGTGTAACTCTTCATGGCATCAACATACTCCTGGCCATATCCATCAAGAATGCTTGCAAAATAAGCATCACGGAAGCTAAAGAAAAACGCGATAACCATTCCAAGGAACCACAAGCTAAAGACAGCCGATGCAGCCACACAATGCTTGATGCTCTGATAGTTTCCCATCTTTAAAACAACTTCAGTCAATAGTCCTGCACCTATGCAGAAAATAAGAATTGGATAAGGATGTCCGATAATAAACATAAGTATTCCAATTAACGTACCTGTTATAGTAATCATGCCAAAATGCTTAATCTTAGAAAAATAAAGCATAAGTGGAATAGCCGCTACAAGTGGACAAAGAAGTGGCATAAAAACCATAAGGATTGGAATAAATCCTAAGCAAGCCACTGCAAACATAACTATACTGTAAAGAGCAGAAAAAACTCCCACAGTGATAAGGTCTTTGATTTCAAACTTTTTTTCCATATATTATACTTCCTTTCAGTTAGCAAAATCTAACTATCATTTTATATCACTTACCAAATACCTTGTCAACAAAACTTCGGGTATTATTTCTCTATTAATAAAAAAAGCCATTTAGCTTTTAAACTAAATGACTTTTTATGATTAATTCTATTTATTTTTATTGGAAATAATCTGCAGAAGGCATTGCGCTCCACTCATCAAAATCAATTTCATTATTAGCTACGAAATATACATCATGGACGCCTGACACCTTTGAGCTTACGTAAGCGCAGCTTGTTCTGAAATCATATTTGCTAGCTAAGGTTCTTGCAATTGGTGTTCCTTTTGTATCATCAACATACACTTCAATAGTTGCATTATCATATCTTGTTCTTGTCTTCAAAGAAATGCTTGATAAACCTTGTTCAAAGTTTACGTTATGTGCCACAAGCACTCTTCTTTCACTAATGTAGGCATATGTTATCCTACCCTCTTGGAAGGCGCCTGCGTTTGTCAAATCCTCTGCTTCGTTCTCTACATATGGATCTACATTTTCTGGCTGTTCTGGATTTTCTGTATTCTCAGGTTCTTCAGTTACAGCTGGCTCTTCTATTACAGTTGGCTCTTCTGTTACCTCTGGCTCTTCTGTTACCTCTGGCTCCTCTGTTACTGTCTGCTCCGCTATTTCAACCTCTTCCTTTGTGATTGCTCTCCAGCTGTCGATTGCGCAATCACCTACTGTACATACAAAAAAGATTTTGTTCTTTTCGGCTATGTCGTCTGTTTCTACAGAAAATTTCTCATACTTTCCTTGAGTATCCTTTATCTTAAATTTAGCCAGGACTCTTCCATCTTCCCTGTCTCTTCTGACTACAATAGCTGTAGGAGCATAGGTCTTTGCTGTTATTTCTATTTTTTTCATTCCCTGATCAAACTTTACGTCATCAAATTTAATATACTCACCCTTAACAAGACCGACGGCTTTCGTTCCATCCTCCTCAGTGATATCTGTTCCAGTATCTCCGAAGTTTACTTCTGCCTCTTTGGTCATATATGGATTCAAACATGGGCCACTCTCCATTTCCCATCTTCCTGGCACATCTGATGCCATAGCTGTAATGCTTGATGCACCTATGCCTATAGCTGTAAGTAAACCCAATACTACTCTAAATCTCTTTTTCATTAAAACCTCCTTGCCTTCTACTTCTTGTCTCAGTTACCGATGGATTAAGAACCCATCCTTACGATAATAACATTTAACAATTCTGTAATCAAATTTTCATATTTTTAACATTTTTGAAATCATTCTTTTCCCTTTCGACTCCTTCGAAGAAATTTCTTCTAAAGAAATAAAGGGCCCAGTGACTACCCAAAGGTAGATCCGCTGAACCCTTTTTCTTTAAGAGAAGTTAATAATCTTTTAGTCTAGCCTATTATTCAACTGTATAGTTGAGAGTATTACTTGGTGTTCCACTTCCA
>JAEEGL014847945.1_pt1 | contig 41731 bp, 33 predicted proteins | sample 9134231 | NCBI WGS metagenome assembly JAEEGL01 (sample SAMN16246548, study PRJNA631951) | gut metagenome | biome: gut microbiome; feature: rumen; material: fiber-attached | host: Bos | place: Iran: Karaj | collected 2018-10
CCGCAGCTAAATTCGCCTTGCGGCGAGCTAAATTGGGCTTCGCCCAGCTAAATTTGCTTCGCAAGCTAAATTCGGCTTTGCCGAGCTGAAAAAGGCGAATTTAATTTAGCTGTCCCTATGGGACAATTTAGCTATCGAACGTAGTGAGATAATTTAGCTGCGAGCAATTTAGCTGTTTTCAAAATCATTCTTAATATCAAAGCGGTTAGAACAAGCTGAAAGAGAATAACCAACTATGACACTTTCTCTATTCGAAAGATGTCAAAGTGGGCTTGTTTCTTCTTTATGTTGCCTCTCTGTTGAGGCTCTTTTTTTATTTCTCAAATCTCGTCCGCGCGGATCGTTGTCAGACCGTTTTTGTAAAGATACGTTTCAAACGAATAAGGTGCGAGGCTTATTTCAAATTCCTCTCCGTCGATGACAAGAGCCGCGGAGCGTTCAACATCCGTCGGGTTGAAGATGCGTATGACGTCGCCTTTTCCGTATTCGCTTTCCTTGTACGCGGTGACGGTCAGACAGTCGTCGCCTTTCAGCATAAGTCCATCCTTCGGCTTTTCTCCGTCGCCGGACGGGAAGAACGACATACAGTACGGCGCCTCGCAGTACTGCTGCGTCAGCCTTTCCGCGCGGTCAAGCAGCGCGTTCTTTTCGCCGCCCGTTATCCTGAATTCAAACGTCTGCTCGCTCATATCCATATGAGGCATGAATCTGTCGTCCGGCATCACGCGCCTGTCGCCGAGCGGATGAGCCGTGTACGGAACGGTATGGAGCAGGGAGATCCTGTATTCGTCTCCCTCGACGCTTGAACCGTAGGTCGATCTGCCGCGTATCAGAACGGCGCTGCCGCCCTCGTCTATCAGTTTGTATCTTTGCGACACGGTCTCGTCCCCGTTCGTCAGAAGCGCTTCTCTGCCGTACGGGACCTGCCCGACGACGCCGTCGAGCCTCGTCGCCGGCAAAGCGAGCTTTACCATTTTCAGCTTTTCGTCAAGTCTTATCCTTATCGAAACGTCGATCTCGGCGGTGTGCTTTGACAGTCCGTATCTGACGTACGCGCGCGAGGTGCCGTAACCGAAGACCGCCTCTATGACCGTGCGCACGCTTCCGTTCTCTATTACGCGGACGGCCGGCAGTTTTCCGGTCGCGCAGTATTTCGCCGTCTCCTCTTCGTCAAGAAGAGAAAAGCTTCCGAGCAGGCTGCGGTACGACGTTACCGTCATACCCCACGCGTCAGCCTTGTCCTCAAGCACGTCTATGCGGCAGGCGTTATGCAAAAGCTCCTCTCCGTCAACGGAATAAGACGAGATAAGCCCCGTGTTTTTGCCGATCTTAACGCGCATCCTGCCGTTATCGAAAACAAATTCGCCGTTTTCGTCGGGCAGCTGTTCGGGCTTTTGCTTTTTCTTCTCCTCGAACCTGCAGTTGAAGCGCGTTACGCCGCACGGCTTTGCCTCTGCGTAAAAGCTGATGCGCTTGCGCCAGTCTATCGGTATGTTTGAAAGCTCCTTTTCCGGCTGGCACGGGATCTCGGAGCCGTTTTCGTCGTACAGATGCGGATATTTTACCGTGTCGCCCCAGCCCTGGTCCCAGAGCATGAATTCACATTCGTATATCCCCTTTACCGGGTACGGATGCGGATTGTAAACTATCACGGGTATTTCGTCGTCCTTCGCCTTCTTTTGTCCCGCGCACATCGCGAAGGTGGATCTTGCGCGCAGCTTCGTCAAGGTATCGTACGCGCCGCCGAGCTGTCTTATGCCCATCGCCTCGACCGGCTCGACCGAGGAGCCCGGCAGATAATCGTGGAACGTGGCGAACAAAAGCGCCTTTTCCGCCTCCGTCAGAAGTTCCTTCGGATATTTGTGCGCAAAGCGCGAGAGCATACACATTTTTTCCGTCCCGTAATACATATCCTCAAGCGCGCGAAACATCGATTTCAGCTTCGCCTGGCTCGTGTAACAGCCGACCGCCCACGGATTTATGCTTTTGTCCCATACGGGAAGCTCCGTTTTGTCAAGCTTGTCAAAATAGTCGTTCGGAGCGGCGTGAACGACCCTGTCGCCGTTTTTCTCCGCCTCCGCCATCAGTCTGTCGAGGTTGTCGAGGTCCTTTTCGGAAGCGCCGCCGCCGTGGTCGCCCACTCCCCACAGACATATACCTGTCCCGTTGTCTTTAAGGGCGTTCAGATGGCCCTGCGCCTTTAAATGCGCCGTGTAAAGCCCCGTGCCGTAGCCGTCGGGCTGACGCTCGCCGATTATTTCCGAACCGTTGAAGCCGACCCAGCGGTAGCTGTTCGGCATTCTGATCAGGCCGTCGTCCGGGCGGCAGTGTATATAGTATTTATATCCGCATTTTGATAGGATCTGCACGAGTCCGCGGCTGTGACCGAAGGAATCGTAGTTGTTTGCAACGTCCGGGATAACGCCGAATTTCTCGTAGAAATATTTGCGTCCGTACGCCGCCTGCCGTACGAACGTCTCGCCCGACGGCATATTGCAGTCCGGCTGAACGTACCAGCCGCCGACTATGACCCATTTTCCTTCGCTGACGAGCTTTTTGATCTCCGCGAAAAGCTGAGGCTCGTATTCCTCCACCCATTCGTAAAGCACCGCCTCGTTGTGGCAGAAAACGTAATTGCCGCGCTCGCGGCAGAATCTCGCCGCCACGCGGAACGTGGAGACGGCCGCGGCGGCTCCCTCGTCCCATTCCCATTGCCAGACGGGGTCAAGATGAGCGTTTGAGATCAGATAAAGCGTTTTTTTCATATTACACCTCGCATAAAGCAGACAGTCCGTCCGCGGAATAAGCGCCCGCGCGGTTTATCGCCGCGGCGCTGTTTTTGTTGAAATTCGTGTGTCCTATGTATCTGTAAAGCTCCGAAATCTCGTCGACGAACTGCTCCTCCGTTTCGCATTTTGCGGAGGCGAAGCGCAGAAGCGCGTATTCGCAGACGATGCCGCAAAGCGCCGCCTTTATATCGGCGCCCGGGAAATCCGTTATGAACATACGGTTGACGATGAGATTTTCATACCACAGACCGGCTTCGGGGAAACGGCTGTCAAATGAGGCAATATCCCCGTACAGCCGCTCTTCGCCGTCCCTGTCCCTTCCGTACCCGCAAAAATCCTTATACACGATCTCGTCAAAGCGCTCCGACGCCTCCGCCATGATGCCCGTATACATAGCGAGCAGACCGAAATGTAAATACGTATAGCCGTGCCCGAAAACGACCGGCAAAAGCGCCCTGATACGCTCCTTCAGCGGTTTTTCGCGGTTCTGGAGAGCTTTTACGTACGTTGAGGCAGGCTCCGGCAGAGGCGCGGAGAATGAAAGCGGCGCGTCGCGCATAAGCATCTCGACGACGCGCTCACAGCTTGCGCTGCATCCGGCGTGCGCGTCCGTGAACGAGCGCGGATACATACGGCAGACGGCGGGCAGGACTTCCTCGCCGCATTCTATCTGCAAAGAGCACAGCCCTTCCTCGTTAATCAGCCGGCATTTGCCCGTGTACGACGGCTTCATCATCGCATATCTTTCGGGCGACGGATCGTCGACCGGGGCAAGCGCGACGTCGAGCGACGAGCGAAGGTCCGCGGGACAGTCCAGCCCCAGCAGTCTGAAATATTCCGTATCGGACACCGTTATTCCCCATCCGCCGCAGCAGACGCGGCGGCAGGCGCCGCATTTGCACTTGAATTTATCGTAATAATCCGTATATATCCTCATTTTGCCGCCCTCTTGCTTTTTGTTTATTTTATCACAAAAACACGTAAAAATCAATAGTTTTTTTGATTTCACGTTATGACTTTCGCCGGCACGGCGTACGTGGAAAATCTGACGTTCTGCGATACGTCAAAATTGTCCACGGCTTTGATAAGTCCGACGCATCCGATCTGAAACAGATCGTCGGAGTTGTCGCCGCGCTTTTTTATTTTGCTCACCTCCGATAAAACGAGCTTGAGATTTGAGGTGATGAATTCCTCGCGCGCCGCCCGGTCGCCCGCCTTGACGCGCTCCATAAGGGCGCGCGCCTCCGTATCGGACAGCGTCTTGAGCTGCGACGTGTTTATGCCCGTCACAAGCACTTTGTTGTTCATATATAAAATTCCTTTTTTTGATATGATCTGCGCATCGCGCATATATATTATTGCCGCCTCTTTTTCCGCGCCGCACGTGTATTATGCCTGTATTTTTTGCCAAATCCGTTTTCGGCGTGATTTTTTCATCGGATTTAATAAAAATCACCGTTTTTTACATAAAAGTATTTGACAAATCAAAAAAAATATGGTAATATATAACGGAATATATATAGGAAAATATAAAAGGGCCGAATGAAACGGAAAATTGATTACAAAGATTATCTTGATAAGGTAAAGGGCTGTTTTGCCGGCAAGGCGGCGATAGGCACGATGGGCGCTCCGTACGAGGGCGTTAAAATGAGAATGGAGCTGAAATACCGTCCCGAGATGACGGACGCCGCGCTTCCGAACGACGACCTTGATCTGCAGGTCCTGTGGCTTGACGTCGTACAGAAATACGGCGCGGATTTCACGTCAAGACAGCTGCTGCAGCGCTTCTGCGAATACTGCGACTATTCGCCCGGGGAATACGCCGTAATGCGCAAAAACTACCTGTGCGGGATATACCCGCCTTATTCGGGAAGCTACAGAAACGATTTTTACAGGCAGGGCATGGGCTGCCCGATACGCTCCGAGATCTGGGCGTGTCTTGCGCTGGGCGAGCCGAAGCTCGCGGCGGAATACGCGAGCCGCGACGGCGTGCTCGATCACGAGGGAGAATCCGTCTACGCGGAGATGTTCTTTGCGGCGGCGGAGGCGGAGGCGTTTTTTGAATCCGATATGGAGAGGCTGATAGAGGTCGGTCTGTCCGTGATCCCGTCCGACTGCAAATTCGCCGGACTTGTGAAATACGTCTGTGAGCTTTGCGAAACGTATTCCGATATGGAGACGATACACGCGTGGATCCTCGACAGATACGGTCATCCCGACTGCACAAACCTGTTTCAGAATATGGGCGTTACGCTCGCGGCGCTTCTGCTCTGCGGCGGCGACCCGATAAAAACGGGAATGACGGCGCTCAACTGCGGCTTCGATACGGACTGCACCTGCGCTTCCGCCGGCGCGATGCTCGGCATAATTTTAGGCGGCGAGAGCTTTTCCGAGCTTACGGGACTGTATGATCTGAAATACGTTTTATCCGTAAGATCGGAGGGACACGGCGACAGGACGGACGTTTTGGCGGAGCAGATAGCTTCGCTCGGCACGGCGCTTCCGCACAACAAAACGGAAATAGAAAACGCGCCCGACGCAAAATACGAGTTTGAGCCCGCGCCCGATTACGTTTTTGAATACGAATACAGGGGAAAGCCCTGCGTTTCCCCGTGCAAGAGCTGCAAGGTCGATATCAAAATCAGGCACAAGGGCAGAATCGACGGCAGACTTGTGATAAAATGCCCTAAAACGCTCTGCTGTTTAAGCGGCGAGGCTTTGGCTGAGGGTGAGGACGAGGTCATAATAAAGCGCGAGTTTGAAATAGTGGCGGGAACGCGCGTCTTTCCGATGAAAAACGTGATAGAGCTTGAGCTCCATACGGAGGACGGCGTTTATACGGACAGCTTCGGCATCTGCTGCGCCGACGTGTGGCGCGTGGACGGACCGATCTGGCGTACGGAGCCCTCGCTTGAGCCGACGGCGCTCGAGGGCGGAAAAAGCTACTGGAGTCTTATGAAGCCCGGGAAGACGGAGGGAGAAAACACCGACAACGTCCGCGATTTCCACATTAATTTCGCGCGCGACACGGATACGGAGTATCTCGACCGCGACAGTCTGTTTGAATATTTCAAATGGGGCTATCTCGACGGACGGATAAAACGGTATTTCTACAGGGAGGAGGACAGCTTCAAGCTGTCTGATATATCCGGCTTTTACGGTCCGTGCGTGTTCTATATGTCTCAGATACTTTTGTCCGATACGGAAAAGGAAGTGTATATACAGTTCGGCAGAAGCGCGCCGTTCGAGCTTTACCTGAACGGAGAGCTGCTCGCAAAGCGCGACGACTGCGACACCTTCACGTCGGAGAACGTGCATATAAGCGGAGTTAAGCTGAAGGCGGGCGAAAACCGTCTGGTCCTGCGCCTTACTCAGATAAACGCGGACAGCAAATGGTCTCTTGTGTTCTCGTACGGCGCGACGTGCGCGGAGCATTTAACCGATTTGAAAACGAAAAAGATTTAATATACGGAGGATAAGATGAAAAAAGCCATTGTTTTAACGCTTGCGGCGATGATGCTGTTGTCCTGCTTCATAAGCTGCGCGGAAACTCCTCCCGCGTCAACGACCGCGGCGACGGAGGCGGCGACGACGGCGGAGGAAACGACGCCGGAGGAGACGGTTGACGAAAGATACGTTGCCGACCTTCCGGAAGAGAAATTCGAGGGCGATTTCAACATACTCTGCGAGGGCAGTTTCTGGGCGACGACGGACGCTATCTTCTACGAGGAAGCGAGCGACAACGCCGAGCTTGACGCCGTATGGCGCCGCGTTGAAAAGATTAAGGAGCAGTTCGGCGCGGAGATTATGGTAACGCCCACGGCAGACACGACGTCAGCGCTCAAAAACAGCGTGAAATCCGGCGACAATTCCTATGACGCGGTCATAGCGAGAATGCCGCTCATAGCGTCAAGCGCGGCAAACGGCGACCTTATGAATTTATACGAGGTCGATGGGCTTGATTTGTCAAAGCATTACTGGGACCAGAGCGCAAACGCCAAGCTGTCAATCGCAAACAAGCTGTTTTACACGGTGGGCGACATAATAACGACCGAGGACTCTGCGACGTGGACGATGATGTTCAACAAAAAGCTCGCGGAGGCGCTTGACCTTGACGATTTGTATCAGGCAGTCAAGGACGGAAAATGGACGTTTGACTATTTTTACACCGTATTGAAGGAATCCGGCATAGCGAAGCCGAACGACCAGGGCGAATGGGACCACCTCGCCACATACGCTTTCGCGACGCATATGGATATGGGCTACGGCTTCTTCTACGCCGCGGGTCTGTCGTTTGTTCAGAAGGACAACGACAATCTGCCTTTCCTCGACGCGACGAACAACGAGAAGGTTCAGAAGGTGCTCGATTATTCGCTGAAGGTCATGCGCGACAATCAGCTGACAATCGACGCGCATAAATGGGTGCACGTCAGAGCCGCCGCGCACGAGCTTATAGCGGAGGCGTTTATGGAGGACAGAGCGCTGTTCTTCTGCGAGGTGCTTGCGACTATAATCGGCTTCAGGTCGATGGATACGGACTTCGGCATACTGCCGCTGCCTAAATATGACGAGGCGCAGACGAATTACGTGACGTTCGTCAATCCCGCCGCGTCGCTCGTCGGCGTTCCGATTTATCAGAAGAACAAGGACAGCGGCAGAAGAAGCGGCGTGATACTTGAGGCGATGGCGTACTACGGACACGAGTACATAGTTCCGGCATTTATAGAAAAAGCAATAAAGGGCAAATCCACGCGCGACGTCGAATCGATAGAGATGCTTGACATCATTTTCCAGAACAGAATGTACGATTTGGGACTTATAAACGACTGGGGCGGACTCGCGTCGGGATATAACAACCTCGTTTTCAACAACAAGAACGACTACGCCAGCCTTTACAAAAAGAGCTCCAAAAACGCGCAGAAGAAGCTCGACGCGTTCTTGAAGAAGATAGTAGCGGATTGATAAAAATAGATTTTATATAAAAGGAAAAAGGTAAAATGAAAAAGGTAATTGCATTTTTACTTGCGGCGCTTACCGCCGCCGTCTGTTTTGCAGCCTGCGCCCAACCCGATACCGGCACGCAGACTACTGCGGCAGAAACGAAAGACGCGGTAACGACTGTTGAAGCGGCGACTACCGGAGAAGAAACGTCAATAGATACGGGCGATTATCAGGCTGATCTGCCGAACGAGATATTCGGCGGAGATTTCAACATCTTATGCGAGGGCGCTTTCTGGGGAACGAAAGACAACCTCTACTACGAGGAGTCGAGCGACGACCCGGTAAACGACGCCGTCTGGCGCCGCGTCGACAAGCTCTATGAGCAGTTTGAGGTGGAGCTGTACGTGACCGAGTCCGCAAACACGACGACCGACCTCAAAAACAGCGTAAAATCGGGCGACAAGGCGTATGACGCCGTAGTTGCGAGAATGCCGCTCATCGCGTCCAGCGCGGAAAACGGCGACCTGATGAACCTGTACGACGTTGAGGGCATAAACCTTGAAAAGAGCTACTGGGACCAGAGCGCAAACGAGAAGCTGTCCATCGGCGGCAAGCTGTTCTATTCGGTGGGCGATATAATCACCGTTGAGGACGCCTGCACCTGGACGATGATGTTCAACAAAAAGCTCGCCGAGGCGCTCGACCTTGAGGACCTCTATCAGGTGGTCAAGGACGGAAGATGGACGTTTGACTATTTCTATAAGACGATAAAGGAATGCGGCTTCGCAAAGCCGAACGATCAGGGCGAATGGGACTATATGGCTTCCTACGCGTTTTCAACGCACAGAGATATGGCTTACGGCTTCTTCTATGCCGCCGACCTCTCCTTCATACAGAAGGATAACGACGATATGCCGTTCCTCGACGCCACTAACAACGAGAAGATACAGAACGTTCTGAGTTACTCCCTTAAGGTCATGCGCGATACGCAGATGACGATAGACGCGCACAAATGGACGCACGTTGACCCGTGGGCGACAAGACTGACCGAGGCCGCTTTCAAGGAGGACAGAGCGCTGTTCTACGCGGAGGTGCTTTCAACGATAATCAGCCTCCGTTCAATGGATACGGACTTCGGACTTCTGCCAATGCCGAAATATGATCAGGCGCAGGAGCATTACGTGACGTTCGTCAACCCCGCCGCGTCGCTCGTCGGCGTGCCGATATATCAGAAGAATAATGAGAACGCGAGAAGAAGCGGCGTCATACTTGAGGCTATGGCGTACTACGGACACGAATACGTAATGCCCGAGTTTATAGAAAAGGCGATAAAGGGCAAATCCACGCGCGACGTTGAGTCCATAGAAATGCTTGAGATCCTGTTCAAGAACAGAATGTACGACCTTGGTCTTATAAACGACTGGAGCAACATAGCGTCCGGATATTCCGATCTCGTTTTCAATAACAAGAGCGATTACGCAAACCACTATAAGAAGGTATCAAAGAGCGCCATAAAGAAGCTTGACAAGTTCCTTGAAAAGATAAGCGCGTTATAAAAACCGATCTCATAAGGACCGCCGCGGCGGTCCTTTTTCTTTTATAAAAAACGGCGCTTCTGCACCGAAATCCCGTTAGGTTTTCCCGAATTTATAAATAAATTACCGATATACGATAAAAATTTTTAAAAACCGCTTGACTTTTCGGATAATATATGGTATCATACCGACGCGGAGGTAAGGCGCCTATGAAAGAATTGCTCAGAAAAATAAAGATCCACGCGTTTTTTTCGGCGGTAGTCGTGTTTTCCGCGCTTTCTTTCGTAACGGATAAATTAAAGTCGCTGTTTAAAGTCAGTAAAAAAACCGTCGCGCTCGCCCTGCTCTCGGTCCTCGTCTTTTCACTCGTGCTTTTGTCCGGCTGCCGCGGCGGATTTTTCTCCGGCATGCCCGGAGATCTAAAAAAGGTCAGAAACACAGAAAACGTTTACGACGAGATATGGAATTGCGCATATGAAGAATATGCCGGAAAGAGCTCCGTACTCACCGGCGCGTCCTCGGGCGGTCAGCCCGTTATCGACCTCGGCGCGATACAGGGCGTAAATATAAAGAAATATCACGTTTCTCTTCGGTTTGAAGGCGACGGAAATAAGCTCCGCATCTGGCTCGGCGACGAAGGATCTTACACGTACGACGCGAGCACGAAAACGCTTATGGGAAACAAAGACGAGCAGTATATAGCGGACAATTTCATAAAACATTATTTTGAATGGAACGAAAAAAGCCAGATCTTTTCGTCCGACTATTCCGACGGAAATTTGGGCGAATATACTTACGAAAATTCGGAATATTGAAATACCCCCTTGACAAATCCGCTTTTTTGTAGTATAATCAGCGCACAGGCGATGATAAAGACAGTAGTTTGCGCTTTCGTATCAGAGAGGGAACGGCGGGTGAAAGTTTCTTGCGGGGCGTAAATGAAGACCGCTTTTGAGCCGCGGCGAGGAAATGCGCCGCCGCGCCCCGCGTTAAGGGAGAATGAGTTAAAATCAAGGTGGAACCGTGTTGATTATGCACCCTTGATACGCGTTTTTCGCGTATCGGGGATTTTTCTTTACAGGAGGAACAAAATGAAAGTAGTTTATAACGACGGTCACGTGGGCGAGTGTCTGCCCGAGGAAGAACAGCACATCATACGCCATACGGCCGCGCATATAATGGCGCAGGCGGTAAAGCGTCTTTTCCCGCACGCCGATTTCGGCTACGGTCCGGCGACCGAAAAGGGCTTCTATTACGATATAGATTTAGGCGATACAAAGCTGACGGACGAGGATCTTGCCAAAATAGAAGCGGAGATGAAAAAGATAACGAAAGAAAATCTGCCGGTCAAGGCGTTCACTCTGCCGCGTAAGGAAGCGATAGAGCTTATGGAGCAGAGAGGCGAAAAGTACAAGGTGGAGCATATAGGCGATCTGCCCGACGACGCGGTCATCAGCTTTTATCAGCAGGGCGAATATATCGATATGTGCGTCGGTCCGCACCTCTGCTACACAAAGGCGCTCAAGGTCTTCAAGATCACGGGTCAGTCCGGCGCGTACTGGAAGAATGACAAGAACAACAAGATGCTCACGCGTATAAACGGCACGGCTTTCGCCACGGCGGAGGAGCTTGAAGAATACCTGAAGCAATTGGCAGAAGCGGAGCAGAGAGACCACAGAAGGATAGGCAAGGAAATGCGCCTGTTCATGACGGACGACCTTGTAGGCAAGGGTTTGCCGATGTTTTTACCGAACGGATACACGGTCTGGCAGGAGCTTGAAAATTATATCAAGGAAAAGGAGCGCAAGCTCGGCTATCAGCACGTCATGACGCCGTGCGTCGGCTCTGTCGCGCTTTATCAGACGTCCGGTCACTGGGAGCATTACAAGGACAATATGTTCCCCGCGATGGAGGTGGAGGGCGAGAGCTTCGTTCTCCGTCCCATGAACTGCCCGCATCATATGATGATATACGCGAGCAGAGGCCACTCCTACCGCGACCTGCCGATAAGGATAGGCGAGATAGCGCACGATTTCAGATTTGAATCGTCCGGCACGCTCAAAGGCATCGAGCGCGGCCGCCATTTCTGCCAGAACGACGCGCACCTTTTCGTCACGCCGGAGCAGATTAAAGACGAGGTCGCGCGCGTTGTCGACCTGATATTCGACGTATATAAGGATTTCGGCATAACGGATTACCGCTGCGTTCTGTCGCTGCGCGATCCCGACGATAAGATAAAGTATCATCAGGACGACGAGATGTGGGAGAAAGCGGAAAACGCCCTGCGCGACGTTCTGAACCAGCTCGGCATAGAATACACGGAGGAGATAGGAGAAGCGGCGTTCTACGGTCCCAAGCTCGACGTCAATGTCAAGCCCGCCGTCGGCGCGGAGATAACGCTGTCCACCTGCCAGCTCGACTTCTGCCTGCCCGCGAAATTCGACCTCAAATACGTCGACAAGAACGACGAGAAAAAGACGCCCGTCGTGCTTCACAGAGCCATCCTCGGTTCGCTTGACAGATTTATGGCGTATATCATAGAGGAAACAAAGGGCAAATTCCCGCTGTGGCTCGCGCCCGTGCAGGTAAAGGTCCTTCCCGTCAGCGTAAAGACGATGGATTACGCAGAGAAGGTAACGGACGAGCTTGAAGCCGCCGGTCTGCGCGTTGTGCTTGACGACCGCGACGAGAAGATAGGCTACAAGATCCGCGAGGCGCAGTCGATAGACCGCGCGCCGTATATGATCATAATCGGTCAGAAGGAAGCGGACGAGAACAATATCTCCGTAAGGAACAGAGATACCGCCGAAACGGAGGTAATGTCCGTTTCTGAATTCGCCGCGATGGCTGAGAAGAGAATCAAAGAAAAAAATTAACAATACGTCAACAATTTATTTGTTAACTTGCACCTGTAAGGTGATATAATAACATAAACGGTTTAAACATCATTTAAAGGAGGAAAAAACAAAAATGAAAAAACTTGTTTCAGTTATGATCTGCCTGGTGCTCTGCCTCGCGTTCGCGCTCTCCGCTTTTGCGGCAAGCCACGCTCCGGCGGTAAAACCCGGCACGGTCATGTATGAAAACGACTTTTCGTCCGACGACATCTCCGATTTCAGAGCATGGAACGGCGTTGTTGCGGCAGACGGAAAGCTTGCTCTCGGCACAGGTGACAACTGGATAGCCGGCGGCCCTCTTGCGGCGACCGAGGCGACTTATAAGAACTATATCGCCGAATTCGATCTCGCGGGCGACGGACGCGACTGCTATTACGGATTTTCCATCCGTATCCCCGAGGATGCGGGTGACGGCAGCGCCATGAACGGCGGCAGATTCGGTGTTCCTTCACCGTCTGAGACGACGACCGGTATAGTGTTCGATACGTACATCTCCGCCAACCAGAACGCAGATCTCGGCGGAAAAGCCATAGGCGTAACGTTCTGCGACGGCGCGGCGAACGGCGACGCTCCCGCGTTCACCATAGCTTATCCGGAAGGCTTTGACGGCAAAGCCGAAACGAAATTCAAAGTAGTTGACACGGGCGACGTCATCACGCTTTACATTGCGGGCAAGGAAGTCGTTACGATAGAGCTTTCCGAGCTTGTTGACGGTTACTACGGCAAAGCCGTGGCTTATACGGCTGACGGCGCCGAGCTCGGCAATTGCGCCGTGACCGTTGCGGAGGAAGGACGCATAAGCTTCTATCAGAGAAACAATTTCGTCACCGTCGACAATCTTAAGATAACGGCGGCTGAGGAAGCCTCCGGCGACGACCAGCCCTCCGATCCCACACCCGTTAACCCGGGCACGGCTGACGCGGCGGTCATAGCAATTGCAGCAGTAGCCTGCATCGCGCTTGCCGGTGTTGTGATAGCGAAGAAAGTCAGATAATAAGGCAAACCGAAAAACCGGCTGAGTCGATCTCAGCCGGTTTCATATTTAAGGCAAACTCCCTCAGTCAGCTTACGTGAACCCCCAACGCTCTCAAGTTCGCGTCGGGGAACCCCTACCGCTGACAGCTCCCTCAAAGAGGGCGCCTTGATTCGCCTCCCTCTCGGAGGGAGCGAAGCGGGGGCGCGGTAGTGAATGACAGTCCGGTGGACTGTCAGAGCCGCGACCTGACCGAGCCCGCAGGCGAGACGGTGGCTCGGGCAAAGCCCGAGACGGAAGGAGTTGTTTAAAAAAACGCTTTGTCTGCAGACAAACCGGCTGAGTCGATCTCAGCCGGTTTTTTATACTGCGGAAAGTCAGCCTCTTTCCGCTTTTATTTTCTCATATCTTTGCCTTACGTTTTCAAGAAACGGCTCCCAGAGGTCGTTTTCGCGTATGACCTGCGGGCAGTTTTTGCCGGAAAAGTCGTTATGCTGCTTTACCTGTTTTATCGTCAGCTTGTATTTATACATCAGCTCGGCGACAAGCTGAGCGGCGTTGTCAAGCGCGCGGTCAAAATACTTTGACGGATTTCTTGTCCCCTCCGTCTCGTGGTTCACGCATATCTCTATGCCTATGCCGTTCGTGTTTCCGGCGCCCTCGCGCCCGTCGCCCGCGTGCCACGCGCGCTCCTCCTCCGGCAGATGCTTGTATATCGCCTTGTCGTCCACCGTGTAATGCCACGACGTCTGCGTGCCTTCCTGCTTCACGTAATCTCTGTGAGCGTTCGCGTCCGCGCCTGTATTGAAGTTGCCGGTGTTGTGTATGACGATGCTTTTAACCTTGTAGTTTCCGCCCGGGCGGTTGTATCTGCCCTCGGGAATGTAGTCCGCGACCACCGTGATATCCTGCTTCGTGCCCTCGCCTATCCTCCAGGTATAGCGCCCGGGCTTTTTCTGTACTATGTACGCCGCGCCGCGCCATATCGTCTCAAACTCGGAGACGAGATAACGCACCTCCACCTGCTTTATCGCGGGGTCGTTGACTATAAGGTAATCCTTGCCGTCCTTCGTCTCGTAACCGATTACGCACATCAGGTGTCCGCTCGTCGAATAATCGGGGAAACCGGAGCCCGAAAGCTGACCTTTTTTGATCTTAACGCTGCATACGACGGGAACGTTCTTTGAAAGCGCCCATTTCAGCGCCTTTATATCGTACAGGTCGACGAATGCGCTGTACCCGAGCTCTCCGGCGTACGCCACGTTGAACGACCAGTTGCCGTAGATGCCCTCGCCGTTGTCGTAAACGCCGTCCGCGGTGTCTCTTACGCTGTATCCCTTTTCTTTGTAAAAATCGCGCACCATCGTAAGCGAGGTCGGCGAGCAGATGACGCCGCCTATCTCCGCCACGTCGTACTGATAACGTTTTCTGACCTTTAATCTGACTGATTTTTCCGTCACGTCCTTTGTAAGCGCCGCGTCCTCTCTGTCGGTCGCGACTGTCACGTTGTATAAAACGGGAGGAGCGGCGCCCGTCTGCTTCAGCTTTATCACAAGCTTTACGGCGGTGCATTTTTTCTTTAACGTAAGCGTATCCGTGTCAAGCGTGCCGTTTTCGTCTTTTTTGGAGCGGCTTGCCGATACGCCCGGTACCGCGCTCCACACTCCCCACGAATAAGGCTCCGTGTACGTTCCGTCCGGCAGCTTCGCCATAAGCGAGACTTCGACCGTGCCGCCCTTTGTGTCCGCGTTCCAGCTGAGCACGATTTTTTTGAATTCACCGCCGGGCGTCAGTTCGTCCGAGGTGAAAACGCCGGTTTTTCCGTTCGATTCCACCGTCAGCCCGTCGTATTTGAATATCACGTTTTCAAAATCGCCCTTAAGCTCGTTTGCGGAATACATCGTCGCGCGGTTGAACAGCTTCTCGTCCGGTTTGTAAAAATCCTTTGTCACGATCTTTGGCAGCTTGTCCGCTTTTAAAATTATCTCTTTGTCCGTATTCACTTCTTCCGTCTCCTCCGTTTCGGTCGCGGCTCCGGTTTCGCTCTTTGCCGCCTCCTCCGTTTTCTCCGCCTCCGTTTCCGATACGGCGGCGGGGACGGCGGGCGCCCTGTTCGTCATAAAAAACGCAAAAAGACCTCCGCCGATAAGAAGCGCGGCGGCGACCGCGATAACGGTCACCGTTTTTGCGGTATTGTTCTTTTTTTCGGGCGGCGCGCCGTTTCCGGATCCTGACGGAGGGCTTTTTACACCCTCCGTCCCGTTTGTCACGTTTTGTTTTTCCGCGCTGTTTTCGCGGTGCTCTTCGTTATTTTCCGTCATTGCTCAAAGCGGTATTTGCCCGGCGCCAGAGTTATTATCACTCTGCCGTCTTTTTGCTCAAATTCGTCAAATCCGTGCTCAACGCCGTTTACCGTAAACGTTTTCTTATCCGTCAATACCGGCAGATGAAGCGCCGCGGGAACGGGCGTCGCCGCCTCGTATACAAAGCCGTTTTCCGTGCTCCAGCACGATTCTATCCTGCCGTGCCTGCTGTCGTAATGCGATTTTACCCACGTTATCTTTTCCTGTCCCTCGGGGATCTCCGCGGGCGTTCTCGTGTCGGGCGTGGGACGGAGTATAACGCGCTCGAAGCCGTAAGCCCCGGGATCGACCTCGATGCCCGCGACGTGGCGGTACATCCATTCCTGTACGGAGCCGTAGGCGTAGTGGTTGAACGAGTTCATTCCCACGTCGCCGAAGCCGGTCGCTATCGTGTAGGAGTTCCAGCGCTCCCATATCGTCGTCGCGCCCTGATCCACGCTGTAAAGCCACGACGGATTTGCCGTCTGCAGAAGCAGGGAGTACGCAAGATTGCAAAGTCCGTTTTCCGCGAGTATCTCGTTTAAAATGCCCGAGCCGACGAAGCCGGTGGAGAGTTTATAACCGTTATCCTTTATCTTCTGCTCAAGCGCCTTTATCGCGGCGGTCCTGTGCTCTCCCTCGAGCATATCCGTCATCAGGGCGAGCAGATAACCGGTCTGCGTGCGGTATTCGGGCTTCAGATCACCGCCCTCGCAGTATCTTTCGCAGAACGCCGATCTGATAAGCTGATAAAGCGTGCGGTAATGTACGGCGCGGTCAGTCTTGTTTATCGCCTCCGACATCTCCGCCATCATCACCGCGTCCTTTGCGTAGTAGGCGAGCGCTATGTATCTGTTGTCCGTAGGCTCGTATGCAAGCCAGTCGCCGTACGTCGGATTGGGTCCCTCCATTCCGCGGGAGGCGAGCCAGCCCATGTATTTTTCCATTGAACCGTAATGCTCCGCGACAAGGTCTCTGTCGTCGTACATCCTCATCATAACGTACGGCACGACGATACCCGCGTCAGCCCACGCCGCGCCGCCGAAGCCGACTACGCGGACCGTCGGTATTACGTCGGGATACATTCCCTCGGGCGACTGCGAATCGCGCGCGTCGCGCAGCCATTTTTTGAAGAAGCCGTCGACGTCGGCGTTATACGCAGCGGTACCGCAGAATATCTGCGTGTCGCCCGTCCAGCCGAGACGCTCGTCGCGCTGAGGGCAGTCCGTCGGGACGGTGAGATAGTTTCCGCGCTGTCCCCAGAGGATATTTGATATAAGCTTGTTGACCTTTTTGTGCGACGTTTCTATATATCCCGTCTCCTTGGTCGCGGAGCCGACGACGAGCCCGATGAGATTTGAGATCTCTATATCGTCCGACGCCGTCACCTCGATATATCTGAAGCCGAAGAACGTGAACGTGGGTCTCACGTGCATTTTCGGCTTGTCCGAAAGAACGCACTGAAGCTTCGCTTTTGCGGAGCGGTAGTTTATACTGTAGATCGAGCCCTTCGGGTTGTCGTTTCCGCGCGATTTTTCACCGCTGTCGTTCAGCATCTCGCCGAAGCGGACCATAACGGACGTATCCTTTGCGCCGGAAACGTCGAATACGGGCCAGCCGACCATATTCTGACCGAAGTCTATGACCGCCGCCTGTCCCTTTCTGAGACTGAAGGTCTCCGCTTTGTCGGAAGCCGATATGACGTTTATCTCGCCGAAATCCGTGCCGTTGTCCTTCGTCCCCTCGTAGACCGTTACCGTCTTCGGCGAAACGGAAAAGTCGCGCACCTGTATGGCGGGACCGACCTGCGGCGTGATATCTATTTCATACACCTTTGTTTCCGCGTTTTTCCATCCTGATCTTTCGCAGTCGTTTCCGGACAGACGGCGGAAGCACGGCTGATTGAAATCTATGTATTCGCCGTCCCAGATATCCGCGGTCCTTATCCTGCCGCCCTTGTACGAAAGCCAGCTTTCATCCGTGTAAATATCTGTCTTTACGTTTTTATCCTCTATATGAAGCCCCGCCATGAAGCAAAGCTCCGCGTCGGGATAAGAGCCGAACGAGATGCGGCCGCCGTACCAGCCGGACGCGATGACGGCGAGCAGCGTGTTTTCGCCGTCCTGCAGATATCCCTTTATATCGTACGAATAGTAAAGGACGTGTTTTTTATAGTCCTCCCAGCCGGGCTTGAGCTCGTCGTAAACGTCGCCGTTCTTAACGCGCTCTCCGTTTATGTACAGGTCGAACACGCCGAGAGCCGTCGCGTCTATCCGTGCCGATCTTACGCCGTCAACGGTGAATTTTTTTGCAAACATACCGAGACCGCCCTCGTCGCCTATCGGGTTGTGCTGTTCGTTCTGCCCGGTGCCCCATTGAAACGATTGAATGCCGATCTTTTCAAACTGCGGGCATTTTATCCATTTTCCCAGGCCCTTTGTCATTTCGTCTTTCATAACATATCTCCTTAAACTGCGGTGTCCCGCATTATTTTATGAGTTTTAAAACTTCTTTTTCGTCCGCTTCGGGGAAGTTTTTCAATATGACGCCGGCCATTATTTCAAGCGACTTTCCGGGCGGCGTTTTATACGCGCCCGTCACAAGCTCTCTGCCGTACAGATGCTCGGGCGTCGCGTATTCCGCTATTCCCCAGCCGTATACGCCGCCGTCCTTTGAGCGCTCGTATATAAAATCGGATATTACGATATAGGTCTGCATCTGAAGCCGGGTAAGATATTTGTCGGCGTTTTTGTCGTCGCCGAGCTTCTTTTTTAGCTCCTTTGACGTTATCCTGCCGCTTTTTTCTATTATCTCATATATCTCCCTGTCGCGGTGGAATACAAGCCCCTCGTCGCAGCGCGCGTCAAAATCATACCCGTCGCGGCGATAGTTGCACAGGTGCGGGAGCATATCGAGGCTTACGTAAACGGCCTTGTTTTTAAAGAATTTTCCGTATGCGCATCTGCCCGATCTGATAACGGGTCCCTTCCATTCCCACGGTCCCGGCACGTCCGTGAACCACAGACCCGGGGGGCAGTTCTCCGCTACGGAAAAGCCTTTTATACTGTTTTTGAAAAACGGCAGAAACCCGAGCTTTAAAGCAAAGTCGATAAGGGCTTCCTCCGACGTTATTATATTGTTTTCCATACCGGTAATATTATATAATATCTCAAAGAAAAAAGCAAGGGGAAAAGAAAAATATATATGAAATTTCACATAATAATAACAACAATTTTGTAATTATCTACAAAAGGGCGTTTTTTGCCGCGAAGGACAAATCTTCAAAAATTGCAAAAAATACATTAAAACGACCGCAAAAAGAGGTAAAATGATATATAAAACGCACATATCCTGCGTTTTTTGCTTCTCCGGGTATATCAATTTTTATATTACAAATATACTCAAAATGTAATTTACAAAGATTTTTGACGGTGCTATAATATATAATGCTTAATAATAGGCGTTTTTTTAAACCGTTTTATATATCGTATGTGATATAAGTCAAATGAAAGTCAGGAGTTTATAATGAACAAGGTAACGATCATAGGCGCCGGCAGAGTCGGCTCAACGATAGCGTATACGCTTGCGGTGCAGGGACTTGCGTCGGAAATAGTTCTGATAGACATAAACACGTCGAGAGCCGAGGGCGAGGCGGTCGATATCCGTCAGGGCACGCCGTACTGCAACCCGTGCGAGATATACGCGGGCGATTACAACGACGCAAAGGGCTCGAATATAGTCATAATCACCTCGGGTATCGCAAGAAAGCCCGGGCAGACGCGCATAGACCTTGCCCAGACGAACGTCAATATAATGAAAAGCATAATACCGAGCGTTACCAAGGCGGCGCCCGACGCGTATTACATAGTCGTGTCGAACCCCGTCGACATCCTGACGTATACGCTCTGCAAGTATTCAGGGCTTCCGGAATCGCGCCTCATAGGCTCGGGCACGATACTTGACACGGCGCGTCTGCGCTCGCGTCTGTCGGAGCATTATAAGATAAACACGAGGAACATACACGCATACGTTCTCGGCGAACACGGCGAATCGTCGTTTATCCCGTGGTCGCTCGTCAACATTTCAAACGTCCCGATAAAGGATTACAGAAATTCGTTCAACAACGGAGGGCTCGGCTACGGCGAGCTCGATATAGACGAGATAGACAGATACGTCAAAAACTCCGGCGCCTACGTCATAGAGCGCAAGGCGGCGACGTATTACGCGATAGCTACGTCAACGACGCATATATGCAAATGCCTGCTTTCGGGCATAGATACGACGCTCACGGTCTCCACCATGTGCAACGGCGAATACGGCATAGACAACGTATGCATAAGCCTTCTGAACATCGTCGGTCACAACGGGGCGCACTGCAAGGTCCTGCCGAAGTTCACGGACGAGGAGCTTGTTGCTCTGCAGAAGAGCGTCGGCGTTCTGAAGGACGTAATAAAAGTGCTTAAGATTTGAGAGGCGTGATATGGAATACAGGATCGAACACGATTCAATGGGCGAGGTAAAGGTACCCGCCGACAGGCTCTGGGGCGCGCAGACCGAGAGGAGCAGACGCAATTTTGAAATAGGCGCGGGTATAGAAACTATGCCCGCGGAGATAATCCGCGCCTTCGGCATATTAAAGAAGGCCGCGGCGCGGGCAAACCGGGCTTTGCGTCCCGAAAAGATGACGGAAAAGAAGCTGAGTTCCATAAGCGCGGCGTGCGACGAGATACTGTCGGGACAGCTCAACGCTCATTTTCCGCTCGTCGTATGGCAGACGGGCTCCGGCACGCAGTCGAACATGAACGCAAACGAGGTGATAGCCAACCGCGGCAATCAGATAGCGGGCGAAAAGCTGCTCCACCCGAACGACGACGTGAATATGAGCCAGTCCTCAAACGACACTTTCCCGACCGCGATGCATATAGCGGCGGTGACGTCTCTTGAGGATAAGCTGATACCCGCGCTCGATTCGCTCATAAACACGTTCATAGCGCTTGAAAACGAAAACGAAGGGATCGTCAAAAGCGGCAGGACGCATCTGCAGGACGCGACGCCTATCAAGTTCAGTCAGGAGATAAGCGGCTGGAGGACCAGTCTGCAGAAGGACGTGGAGCTTTTGCATTACGCCGTAAAACCGCTTTACTCCCTCGCCCTCGGCGGCACCGCCGTCGGCACGGGCTTGAACGCCCCGAAGGGCTTTGATAAAAAAGTAGCGGAGGAGGTGTCCGCGCTGACGGGCAAGCCTTTTGTCACCGCGGACAACAAATTTCACGCGCTCACCTCAAAAGACGAGCTCGTATTCGCGCACGGCGCTGTAAAAGCCGCGGCGGCGGATATGATGAAGATCGCAAACGACGTGCGCTGGCTCGCATCCGGACCGCGCGACGGTCTCGGCGAGATAAAGATACCCGAAAACGAGCCCGGCTCGTCGATCATGCCGGGCAAAGTCAACCCCACGCAGTGCGAGGCGGTGACCATGGTCGCCGTGCAGGTGATGGGAAACGACGCCGCGGTCGGCATCGCCGCGTCGCAGGGCAATTTTGAGTTGAACGTTTTTATGCCCGTGCTCATATACAATTTCCTACAGTCCTGCCGACTGCTCGCGGACGCGATAAATTCGTTCAACAAAAACTGCGCCGTAGGCATAAAGGCAAACAAAGAGAAAATGGACCGTAATCTGCACAATTCCCTGATGCTCGTCACGGCGCTCAACCCCTACATAGGCTACGAGAACGCGGCGAAGACGGCGAAGCTCGCGTATAAAGAAAATATCTCTTTGAAAGAAGCGTGCGTGAAGCTCGGATTTTTGAGCGAGGAAGAATTTGACCGAGTATTTCATCCGGAGATGATGGTATGAAGTTTTTATATTACCCCGGCTGTACATTAAAAAACAAGGCGAAGGAACTTGATATATACGCAAGAGAAAGCGCCGAAAAGCTCGGCTTTGAGCTTGTTGAAATTGATGAATTTCAATGCTGCGGCGGCGTTTTCACAACGGCAAACGACGAGATAGCGACAAAGCTCGCCTCGGTCAGAGCGCTGAAAGCCGCAAAAGCGGCGGGCTTGCCGCTGCTCACAGTCTGCAGCGCGTGCCACAACGTGATAAAGCAGACGAACCACGCGGTGAAAAACGACGCCGAATTTGCCGACAAGGTCAACAGATACATAAACGACGGCGACGATTATCACGGCGAGACCGAGGTTTACCACTATCTTGAAGTCCTGCGCGATATCATCGGCTTTGATAAGATAAAAGAACTGTCAAGCGGCAAACTGAACGGCAAAAAGATAGGCGCGTATTACGGCTGTCTGCTGCTCCGTCCGTCGTCCGTCATGGGATCTGACGATCCGGAAAACCCGAAGATGATCGAGGATATGATAAAGGCGGCAGGCGCCGAGCCGGTATATTACGGCGAAAGAAACGAATGCTGCGGCGGCTACGCGGCGTTAGAAGAGCCGGCGCTCGTAAAAAAGAGATGCGGCATAATAGATGAAAGCGCAAAAGCGGCGGGCGCGGAAATTCTCGTCACCGCGTGCCCGCTCTGCCGCTACAATCTGGTTAAGAACGGCGCGGGTTTACCCGTACTGTACTTTACGGAGCTTTTGCACATGGCTCTGTCGGAGGAGATATGAAGGACAAAAACGAGCTTTTACGCGAAAACATAATAAGAACAAGCGGCGCGGACGTAAAAAAATGTATGAAATGCGGCAAATGCTCCGGCACGTGCCCGTCATACGACGAGATGGAATATCACCCGCATCAGTTCGTTTATATGGTCGAGACGGGCGATATAGAGCCGCTTTTGAATTCAGAGAGCCTTTATAAATGCTTGACGTGCTTTGCCTGCGTTGACAGATGCCCGCGCGGCGTTCAGCCCGCAAAGGTGGTAGAGGCGGTGCGCCTCGCCGCGATAAGACAGCAGGGCAGAAACAGACTTACGCCCGACGGGGTGGAAAAATATCTTGACGACGATATACCCCAGCAGGCGATAGTAAGCGCATTCAGAAAATACACTAAGTGAGGGATATATGCAGCAAAGGATAGGCGTATTTGTATGTCACTGCGGCACCAACATCGCCGCAACGGTAGACGTATCGGCAGTCGCCGCCGCGCTCGGACGCGAGCCCGGGGTCGTTTTTGCGCGCGATTATCAGTATATGTGCTCGCAGGCGGGTCAGGATATGATAAAGGACGCGATAAAAGAGTATGCCCTGACCGGGATAGTCGTCTGCTCCTGCTCGCCGCGTATGCACGAGACGACTTTCAGAAAGACCGCGTTCGCGGCGGGCATAAATCCGTACATGGTGGAGATAGCGAACATACGCGAGCAGTGCTCGTGGATACATAAGGACAAAGACGAGGGCACCGAAAAGGCGATCATCTTAGGCAGAGCGGCGATCGCAAAGGTTTGCCTTAACACGCCGCTTTCCGCGGGAGAGATACCCGTTACGAAGCGCGCGCTCGTGATCGGCGGAGGTATAGCGGGTATTCAGACCGCGCTCGATATTGCCGACGCGGGCTTTGAGGTCGACATAGTTGAGAAAAAACCGACGATCGGCGGCAAAATGGCACAGCTCGATAAGACCTTCCCGACGCTCGACTGCGCGGCGTGCATACTGACGCCGAAAATGGTCGACGCGGGACAGAACGAGAAAATACATATCTACTCTTACAGCGAGGTCGTGTCCGTCGGCGGCTTTGTCGGCAATTTTACCGTGCAGATAAAGAAAAAAGCGAGATACGTTGACGAAAGCAAGTGCACCGGCTGCGGCCTCTGTACCGAAAAATGCCCGGTCAAAAACGTGCCGAACGAGTTCAATTTAGGCATGGACAACCGCCGCGCCGTATATATCCCGTTTGCGCAGGCGGTGCCGAAGGTAGCGACGATCGACCCGAATTACTGCTTAATGCTGAAAAACGGCAAATGCGGCCTCTGCTCCAAGCTCTGCGGCGCGGGCGCGATAAACTACAAGCAGGAAGGCGAGATAATCGAAAATAAATACGGCGCGATAGTCGCCGCGACGGGATATAATCCCATAAGCATGGAAAAATTCGACGAGTTCGCTTACAGTCAGTCGAAGGACGTGATAACAAGTCTGCAGTTCGAGCGGCTTATGAACGCGGCGGGCCCCACGGGCGGCGTGCTTTTACGCCCGTCCGACAACGAGCACCCGAAAACGATAGTTTTTGTGCAGTGCGTCGGCTCGCGCTGTTCCGCGGACGCCGGCAAGGGCAAGGAGTACTGCTCGAAGATATGCTGTATGTACACCGCCAAGCACGCGATGCTCACGCGCGAAAAATATCCCGATACGGACGTTTACGTTTTCTATATAGACGTGCGGACGCCCGGCAAGAATTTTGACGAATTTTACCGCCGCGCCGCGGAGCAGTACGGCGTGCATTACGTAAAAGGCATGGTCGGAAAGATAAGCCCCGAGGGCAAAAAGCTCAAGGTTCAGGGGTCAGACCTCATAGCCGACAAACAGTTACATATAGACGCGGACCTCGTGGTCCTCGCTGCGGCGATAGAGCCGGACAAAACGGCAAGACCGCTCGCCACGATGCTGACGGCGAGCATGGATACGAACGACTTTTTCACGGAGGCGCATCCGAAGCTCCGTCCGGTGGAAAGCCCGACGGCGGGCGTGTTCCTTTCCGGCTGCTGTCAGGGACCGAAGGACATACCGGAAACGGTCGCTCAGGCGGGCGCGGCGGCGTCAAAGGTCATAGGTCTGCTCTGTCACGATAAGCTTACGGCAAACCCGTGCGTGGCGCATTCCGACGAGTGGATGTGCAACGGCTGCTCGTCATGCGAAAACGTCTGCCCGTACCACGCGATAACGTACGTTGAAAAAGAATTCAGGATGCCCGACAGGACGACGAAAACAAGGCGCGTTGCGTCCGTCAACCCCGCCGTTTGCCAGGGGTGCGGCGCGTGCACGGTCGCCTGTCCGTCCGGCGCCATGGACTTATACGGATTTTCGGGCAAACAGATAAGCGCGGAGGTGGATGCGATATGCAGGTAAACGAATACAAGCCCTTGATAGTCGCGTTCTGCTGCAACTGGTGCTCGTACGCGGGCGCCGATCTCGCGGGCAACAACAGACTTAACTACCCCGCGGACGTGAAGATCATACGCGTTCCGTGCTCCTGCAGAGTAAACCCCGCGTTCGTCCTGCGCGCGTTTCAGCGCGGCGCCGACGGCGTGCTGATATGCGGCTGTCACCCGGGCGACTGCCATTATACGACGGGCAACTATTACACAAGACGCCGTATGACTCTGCTGTTCTCGATGCTCTCCTATCTCGGTATCGAAAAGGAGCGCACGCGCGTTGAATGGATATCCGCCGCGGAGGGCGCAAAATTCGCCGCGACGATGAACGAATTCGTCAAGACCGTCTCCGCCCTCGGTAAGAACAGACGACTGGAGGACTTACGATGCAAAAAATAAGCCGATCTGATATCGTAAAAAGACTTAAAGAGCTTCTTGAAAGCGGAAACGTTGACCGCGTCCTCGGCTGGGAAAAGGGCGAGTTCCGATACGACGTGACGCCGCACGTTTTCACAAGCGTACAAGAGCTTGAGGCGGATTTCGTATGGGGCGATTTCTGCGGCGCGAACTTCTCAAAGTATCTGATAAAGGAAACCGCAAAATCGGACAAAAAGGTCGCCGTGCTGTTAAAGCCGTGCGATACGTACAGCTTCAATCAGCTTTTAACCGAACACCGCTTTGACCGTGAAAAGGTCTATGCGATAGGCGTCGCCTGCGACGGCATGGCGGATATTTTCAAGATAAAGAAAATAACGGGCGAGGGCATTTCCGACATAAAGGAAAACGGAGAAAACCTTGACGTTTACACGATTTACGACGAAAAACCCGTTAAAATAAGGAAAGCCGACGTTTTATCCGAGCGCTGTCTTTCCTGCAAAAGCAAAAAGCACGCCGCGTACGACGAGCTTTTGGGTGAGGACGGCGAAATCATTGATTGTAACCGCTTCGACGAAGTCGCAAAAATCGAAGCGATGACGGATGTAGAAAGGTACGCGTTCTGGCAGGGCGAGCTTTCACGTTGCATAAGATGCAACGCCTGCCGCGACGTCTGCCCCGCCTGCACGTGCGAAAAATGCGTTTTCGACAATCCGAATTCCGGTATGGAAAACAAATCCCCGGCAAACGAGTTTGAAGAAAAGCTGTTCCACATAATCCGCGCGTTCCACGTAGCCGGCAGATGTACCGACTGCGGCGAATGCAGCCGCGTCTGTCCGCAGAGGATACCGCTCCATCTGCTCAACCGCAAGTTCATAAAGGACATAAACGCGTTTTACGGCGAGTATCAGGCGGGCGAGACCGTCGGGCAAAGAGCGCCGCTCGTAGATTTTGACAAAGAAGACGTTGAGCCGAAAAACGCCGTCGGCAGGGAGGATAAATAATGTATAAAATAAAAATATCCGAATTGCCTGTACTGTTTGATAAGCTGAGCGAAAAATACGACGTATTTCTGCCCGTCGATCATGATAACGGCGCAAAATACAAAAAATACGAAAAAGGCGATAAATACAGCGACAAGCTCAACACCGTAAAGTCGCCCAAAGACTTTTTCTTCCCGCAGACCGAGGACATGATGAGGTTCAAGACCGAGGGGAAAAAGCTCGATATTATAGATATAAGAGAGCCGAAGGGCGATTTTATCATATTCGGCGTCCGCGGCTGCGACGTAAAGAGCTTTGAGGTGCTCGATAACGTATTTTTATCCGAGCCCGTCGACACGTACTACGCCGAAAAGCGCGCGCACGGCGTGCTTATTTCCTGCGCGTGCTCCCGCCCGTCCGAGACGTGCTTCTGCCGTACCTACGGCATAGACGCGTCCGAGCCGTCGGGCGATATATCCACTTGGAAAACGTCCGGCACGCTGTATCTGCGCCCGAACACGGATAAAGGCGAAGCGGTGATATCCGTTATATCCGGTATATTGACCGAAGCGGACGATGATGAAGTCAATAAAGAAAAAGAAAGAATAAATAAGATACTTGACAGACTGCCGCTGAAAAACCTGACGACGGAGGGCTTCGGCGCGGGCAGGACCGAAAAGTTGTTCGACCGTCCCGAATGGGCCGGGCTTTCGCAGTCGTGCCTCGGCTGCGGGACGTGTACCTTTGTATGCCCTACGTGCCAGTGCTACGACATACGCGATTTCAAAACTAACGGCGGCGTGATACGCTACCGCTGCTGGGACAGCTGTATGTACTCAGAATTCACGAAAATGTCGGCGGGTCAGCCGCGCCTCACGCAGAAGGAGCGTTTCAGACAGCGTTTCATGCACAAGCTCGTCTATTATCCCGAAAACAACGGCGGACTTTACAGCTGCGTGGGCTGCGGCAGATGCTTGCAGAGATGTCCGATAAACATGAACATAGTCAAGGTAATGAAAGCATTGGGAGGCGCAAATGAATAATCACGAGGCGCTTATGCCGCAGATAGCGGAGATAGTTGACATTAGGGTCGACACGCCGGACGTAAAGACGTTCACCGTGCTGACACCCGACGGCAAAAAGCCGTTTGATCATATGCCCGGACAGTGCGCGATGGTATCCGCGCCGGGCGTCGGCGAGGCGATGTTCTCGATAACGTCATCCCCCACGGACACGGAAAAAATGGAATTTTCAATAAAGCGCTGCGGCGGCTTTACCGAGTATCTGCACGGAGTTGATGTCGGTCAGCAGATAACGGTAAGAGGCCCTTACGGCAGGCCCTTCCCCGTTGAAACGGAGTTTTTAGGCAAAAATCTGCTGTTCATCGCGGGCGGCATAGGATTGGCGCCTCTCCGCTCCGTCATAAACTACTGCCGCGACAAAAAAGACGGTTACGGCAAAATAGATATAGTCTACGGCAGCAGGAGCAAGGACGATCTGGTCGATTACGCCGAGATTTTAAACGAATGGTGCAACGATGAAAACGTGTCCGTTCATCTGACGATAGACAGAGAGCAGGAGGGCTGGGACGGCCACGTCGGCTTTGTCCCGAACTACGTTTCGGAGCTCGGATTTGACACCGACAGGATCGGCATTATCTGCGGACCGCCCATCATGATAAAATTCACGCTCGGAAACTTAGTAAAGCTCGGGTTTGAAAAGACACAGATCTACACGACAATGGAGCTGCGGATGAAATGCGGCATAGGCAAATGCGGAAGATGCAATATCGGCTCAAAATACGTCTGCAAAGACGGACCGGTCTTCCGTTTTGACGAATTAGACGAGCTGCCCGACGAATATTGAGGTGAAGAAAATGGAGCAAACCGTAAACATATACTTATTCGGCAAAAAATACGAGGTGCCGGAAAATCTGACGATAATGACGGCGATGGAATACGCCGGTTATCAGCTCGTGCGCGGCTGCGGCTGCAGAAACGGCTTCTGCGGAGCGTGCGCCACGATTTACAGAATAAAGGGCGACAGAGAGCTGCACGCGTGCCTTGCGTGTCAGACGAAGGTGGAGGACAATATGTATATCGCCACCCTGCCGTTCTTCCCGCTCATCAAGCAGGTTTACGACATTGAAAAAGTGCCGGTAAATCAGCAGGTGATGATGCAGTTATACCCCGAAATTTACGCCTGCGTCGGCTGCAACGCCTGCACAAAGGCGTGCACGCAGGGCTTGAACGTCATGCAGTACATAGCGTACGCGCAGAGGGGCGATTTTGAGGCGTGCGCGGACCTGTCGTTTGACTGCGTTATGTGCGGCGTCTGCTCGTCGCGCTGTCCCGCCGGCATATCCCATCCGCAGGTCGCGATGCTCGCAAGGCGCATAAACGGAAAGTACATCCTGCCCTCCTGCGATCATCTTGACAAACGCGTTGACGAGATAAACAACGGAGCTTTCAATGATTTGATCGCCGATCTGATGCAGAAGCCGGTTGAAGAATTAAAAGAGCTTTACAACAAGCGCGAGATAGAAAAATAAGGGAGGCGAACATAATGTATTCCGAAAAATTCAAAGCCGCCCTTGACGCGGTAGCCGCAAAGAGAGACGAAAACACATCGTACGAACCGAAGCGCATGACCGCGGACGAAAAGGACGCGCTTTTAAAGAAATATCACCCCGATTACAGAGCCGACAAGTTCGAGACTCTGAAGATCGGCAAAAACAAGGGCGAAAAAGTACCGACGGAGCTTGCCGCTATGCTCCAGGCGCACAGCAGGATAGCGGGCAAGAGCATACCGCTCGACAGCCCAGATTACGACGTCGACGTGCTTATAATCGGCGGCGGCGGCGCGGGCGCGTCCGCGGCGATAGAGGCGGACAGGGCGGGAGCCTCCGTGCTTGTCGTGACGAAGCTCCGCATGGGCGACGCGAACACCATGATGGCTGAGGGCGGCATACAGGCGGCGGATAAGCCGAACGATTCGCCCGCGATACACTTCATCGACGCGTACGGCGGCGGGCATTTCGCCGCAAAGCGCGAGCTTTTGTCAAAGCTCGTCTGCGAGGCGCCGGAGGCGATAAAATGGCTGTCGGAGCTCGGCGTTGAATTCGACAAGTCGCCCGACGGCACGATGATAACCACGCACGGCGGCGGCACCTCGCGCAAGCGTATGCACGCGGCGAAGGACTATTCCGGCGCGGAGATAATGCGGACGCTGCGCGACGAGGTGCTTAACCGCGGCATCACCGTCGTTGACTTCACCGCGGCGGTCGAGCTTTTACTTGACAATAACGGCGCGGCGGCGGGCGCGGTCTTAATGAACATGGAAACGAAAGAGCTGCTTGTCGCGCGCGCAAAGACCGTCATTTTGGCGACGGGCGGCGCGGGGCGTATGCATTATCAGGGCTTCCCGACGTCAAACCACTACGGCGCGACGGCGGACGGGCTTGTCCTCGCGTACAGAGCCGGCGCAAAGCTGCTGTACGCGGACACCCTGCAGTATCACCCGACGGGCGCGGCGTTCCCGGAGCAGATACTCGGCGCGCTCGTCACGGAAAAGGTGCGCTCCCTCGGCGCAAAGCTCGTCAACAAAAACGGAGAGGTGTTCGTACATCCGCTTGAAACGCGCGACGTCTGCGCCGCTTCGATAATCCGCGAATGCGACGACAGAGGTTTGGGCGTTGACACGGGTTCGGGCTCGGGCGTATGGCTCGACACGCCGATGATAGAAAAGCTCGGCGGCGCCGGTACGATAGAAAAGCGAATACCCGCGATGATGAGAATGTTTTCAAAGTACGGAATAGATATCCGCGTAGAGCCGATACTCGTCTATCCGACGCTCCATTATCAGAACGGCGGCGTGGACATAACCGCTGACACTATGACGGGCGTTGAAAACCTGTTCGCCGCGGGCGAGGTCGTCGGCGGCATACACGGCAGAAACAGACTTATGGGGAACTCCCTGCTCGATATAATCGTATTCGGCAGAAACGCGGGCAGAAACGCCGCGGCAAAGGCGTCCTCGGTCGGACAGGGCAGGCTGACGCTGTCTCACGTCGCCGCGTTTGAAAAACAGGCGGCTGACGCGGGAATAGAGACGGAGCTCGTCTCGCCGAAGCTTTTGCCCGATTACACAAGAAAGGTCAGAGTAAAATAAAATGAGCTTGTTCGGCGGCGTTCTCTCCATAAAGGGAGTTGCGTTTCTTATATTTTCAATACTTTTGGTATCGGTTCTGGGTTACGCCCTCGGCAGGATAAAAATAAAGGGCGTGTCTCTCGGAACGGCGGGCGTGTTTATCGTCGCGCTCGTTTACGGCGTCGTGTTTTATCCGCTTTTGAGCTCGGAGCTTTTCGTCCGCGTGGGCGAAAACGGCGAGACGTACGTTTCCTCCGCGCTCAAGGTCGTGGAAAACCTCGGACTCATACTTTTCGTGACCTCGGTCGGCTTCATAGCGGGACCTAATTTCTTTTCAAACTTCAAAAAGAATTTCAAATCGTACGTGCTGATAGCCCTCGTCATCATAATCTCGGGCGGACTTACGTGCGCCGCGTGCATAGCGATAGGGCAGAACTTCACGGAGCTGAACAATAAGGAATTCACCGCAATGCTCGTCGGACTGCTTTCCGGCTCGCTTACGAGCACGCCCGCGTTCTCCGCGGCGAAGGCGACGGCGGCGAACGTCTCGCCGGAGCTTGAGAACTTTATCTCCGTGGGTCACGGCATAGCGTATCTGTTCGGCGTCGTCGGCGTCGTGCTGTTCGTACAGCTTATGCCGAAGCTCCTGAAGGCTGATATGAACGTCGAGCGTTCTTATCTCAAAGCGGCGGAAAAAGAGGACAAAAACAAAAAGCCTTATGATAAAAAGCTGTTTGAGTTTGATGAATTCGGATTTTTCCCGTTCTGCGTCGCGGCGGCGCTCGGCGTGTTTGTCGGCTCGATAAAGGGCTTCAACTTCTCGCTTACCACAACGGGCGGATGTCTGCTCGTTTCGCTCATATTCGGTCACTTCGGCCGTTTCGGCAGGATCTCCGTGATGCCGAAGGAGCACGTGCTCAAAACGTTCCGCGAATTCGGACTTCTTCTGTTCCTCGTCGGCGCGGGCATCGCGGGCGGCGCGAGCTTTGTAAAATATTTCAACGGTATTTATTTCGTATACGGCGTCATAATGACGGTGGTGCCGATGATAATCGGCTTCATATTCGCTAAATTCGCGCTGAAGCTGAAGCTTTTGAACAATCTCGGCTCGATCACCGGCGGCATGACGTCAACGCCCGCGCTCGGCGCGCTCATAGGCTCGTCCGGCACGGAGGACGTCGCGGCGTCGTACGCGGCGACGTACCCGGTCGCGCTCGTCTCCGTCGTCATAGTCTCCGAGGTGCTGATACTGATTTTCGGTCAGTAAAGCCGAAAAGATCCGGCGCCCGTCCGTCCCTTTTAAAACGGAGCGGAGAAGACGAACGGGATCCATACAAACGGAATAAGATGAAAAAAAGAGCCTCGCGGCTCTTTTTTGTATTTTTAATTTATGACCGTGGTTTTTGCCCATTCGATGAATTTGGGCATATATTTATTTGCGTTCTCCGATCCTGTGGTGAACCACACCGCGTGTACGGTATTGTTTTTTTCAAACATAAACACGGCGTCAAACAGCTGATATCCGTCGTCGTTTTCCTCGGTACACGTAAAGTACGTCAGCCCGTCTCTGTTATATCGCTTAACGTCATTTAAATCAAATTCCGTTTTGTAATAATTCTCCAGATCGTCGACCGTTTTTATTCCCGTCGGGTCCGCGAGAAACAACTCGCATATAACGCTGCTGCTTGATATATATAAATAATAATTATTAAGAAAATAGTCGGTCTCCGTCTGTTCTTCCGCCCTGAATTTGTTCGTCAGCGTTATGCTCGCGTCGGCGATTTTGAACGTCTGCGGACGCTCTCTGTTTATAAGTCCCGTCAGCACGGCGCCTCCTATCATGAAGACGACCATCGACACGGCGACGATGATCGGCACGATCACAAGCGCCTTCGGGCGTTTTTTCTTGCTTTCCGCGCGGAAGGCTTTTGCCTCCTCGCCGTCGTTTTTGTCAAATCTGAACGGATTTCCCATCATGGGGCTGTAAACGTTATGCCCCGAAAGAGAAACAGGCTCGGACGAGGCGGGCAGCTTATACATATCAACACAGAAATTTTTGCTAAGCTCGTCCGCTATTGCGTATAAGGCGCATTCGTCCTCCGTTATATAAAACGTCTTTTCCTCTCCGCTTGCAAGCGTGCCGAGCAGACGGCAGCTCTGCCCGTTTATAACGCTGTCGCAGACTTCGCCGTCCGTTACGTAGAGCTTCACGCTCATAGCGCACGCGGTGAGCTTTTTCGTTCTTTTTACCTTTAGTTCTCTCATTTCATTTTCTCCGTATTTGTTTCAAAGCATTATATCATAAAACATATGATTTGTAAATACAAAATGCCGATTTTTCGGCAATAAAATTCGGAAATTTTTAATTTACCGAAAATTAATAGAATATTTGTCCGTTTTCATCTCCCGCGTGGTACTGTATATATGAAAAACGTTTTTCAGACAGGAGAGCAAATTGAAAGAAATCAACGACGAGGCGTGCAAAAAAGCTCTGCTCAAAACAGCCGAAGGCGACGGCTCGGCTCTTTCCGATTTATACGATATGATGGGCAAGACCGTGCTTTTTACGGCTTATTCCGTCCTCGGAAACTATCAGGACGCGGAGGACGCGGTGCAGAACACTTTTTATGAAATAATTAAATGCGCGAAAAACTACTCGGGCGGCGACGCCCGGGCTTGGGTCGTGTCCGTCGCCAAAAGGCAAGCCCTGAAAATACTGCGCGACAGAAGACCGGTATGCGAGCTTGACGACGCCGATACGGAATACCGCGAAACAGACCACGCGGAGCGGCTGACCCTGCTCGACGCACTTGACAGGCTTAGTCCGACGGATAAACACATTGTCACGGCGCACGTTTTGTGCGGACAGACGTTTTCCGAAATAGCAAACGAGCTTGAAATAAGCGATGACGCCGCGCAAAAGCGTTACAGGCGCGCTATAGAAAAAATGAAACGGTATTATGAGGGAAACTGAATTATGAACGATAAAAAATTTGAAAAACTGCTTAACAAGGAAGCGGAAAAATACGTCCGCAAAAATAAAGACGCCGTAATGAAAAGCTGCGGCGTTGAAATAAAAAAGCAAAAGCCCGCGATATTATCCGCCCTGCCCGCGGTCGCGGCGGTCGCCTTTATCGCCGCGTTTGCGGTGATATGCTATATTCCCGTCGCATTAAAAAACAACGGGACATCGTCCGGTACCGAAATCGCCGAAACGACAGATACAGACGGCGTATATACACAAGATTTTGGCACAGAGACGTCCGTAACGGAAGAAACGGAAACGACAACAAAAGAAGTAAAGAAAAAAGAGGATATTGCAGAATATGACGAAAGAAAAGAGTTCTTCTCAAACAGAAATAAACTGTATCAAGGTACGGAATTGTCAGATGACGAAATAAAACGCATGATCGATACGATCAATAATACAAGAAACGGTATAAACTGGAACTATATAAATAAAATGAGTATAGCAAAAACCGCAGACGAGCAGAATAAAGTTATAGACGAAGAAATTGACTTTGTATATTTACCCATAACAAGAAAACACGATTATCTGAATATTGCAGATCAATATAAAAAAATGAATCTGCAAACGGTTTGTAAAATCATCAATGAAAGCAAAAGCTTTGAGGAGGTGCTCGAAAAGTTTGCGGAAAACGACAAATTCTTCGGTTCATACGGATATTTTTCACATTCATACTATTGTTCTTATGATCTTATATCGGATGATGAAACCGTTGAAGAATATATAGGTATTTATCCGGAATCAAAACGTATGTTTTTTTGTACAATATCGGATAACACGTCGAAAACACGAAAATGGTTTGATTTGTCCGATACGGAATTGGAAAAAATCTATAACGGCTCGTTTATACTCACAAAAGAAACGATCCGCGCGAATTTGATTTCGTGGTATCCCGCCGATAGATTTGTCGAATATATCAACAGAGAAAGAAACGGCGAAAAGTTAAGCGAAGCGGAAATCGACGAGCTGACGGAATATATAGACAACAATTATTTCGGCATAGATTTAAAATACGCCCGCGCCTCGGACGATGAAAGAAAAGCGATAGCCGAGGAAAGAGGCGTTGACGAAGCGACGATGAACGCTTATATATTATTGTGGACGGACGCTGAAAACATCGGCAAGCTTGAATACTACGGTTATCCGAAAATGACAATTCAAAAAATATGCGATATAATAAACGAAAGCGAAAACTTTGATGAAATAATAAGAAAAATCGGAGAAACGGATAAATTCTTATCGCAAGTTTGGCAAAAAACGACGGGCGAATACGGGTACAGATACGATTTCAGATCAAGCGAGGATAATTGCTATGAATATATAGACGTATATCCCGCCGACAATTCTATTATGTATCACAAGGTGATAAACGACAGAAACAGCAAAGAATATCATTATAATTACGCCGTATACCTCTGGAATAAAGACATAGAAGAAGGCGAGAATCATCATATAACAACGGATCAAATCAAAGACAATTTAAGGCTGTGGAATAATGATTTTTGATTTTCGTAAATTGCCGCCACGACATAACAAAAGGACTGCCGCCGCAGTCCTTTTATCGTTTTATTTCATTTCCTCTAAATATTCGTCGTACGTCGTCAGCCTGTCGTAGAAATTGCCGGCGGTGACGTCGATTATTCTGTTGGCGACGGTTTGATTCAGCTGGTGGTCGCGCGAGCAGAACAGGATCGATTCCGGGAATTTCGTCATTCCGTTGTTGAGCGCCGTTATGGATTCGAGGTCGAGATGGTTCGTCGGCTCGTCCATTATCAGCACGTTCGCGCCGGAGAGCATCATACGGCAGAGCATACAGCGCACCTTTTCGCCGCCGGAGAGGACCTTTGCCTGCTTAAGCGCCTCGTCGCCCGAGAACAGCAGTTTTCCGAGCCAGCCGCGCACGTCCGATTCATACGTAAGCGTGGAGCACGCGCGTATCCAGTCAACGAGATTTTCTTCGTGGCCGTCAAAATATTCGGAGTTGTCCTGCGGCATATACGCGACCTTTGTCGTAACGCCCCATTTATACGAGCCCTCGTCCGGCTCCATTTCGCCGGCTAATATCTTGAACAGCGTCGTCCTCGCTATCGGGTCGTCGCCGACGAACGCGACCTTGTCGCGCGGGCGGAGGATGAAGCTGACGTTGTCGAGCACTTTTCTGCCGCCTATGCTCTTTGAAATGTTCTTTACCTCGAGCAGGTCGTTTCCGATCGAGCGCGACGGCTCGAAGCTGATGAACGGGAAGCGGCGCGAGGATACGGGCATTTCAAACAGGTTGATAGACTCAAGCAGCTTTTTGCGCGAGGTCGCCTGCTTTGATTTTGAGGCGTTAGCGGAGAAGCGCTGTATGAATTCCTGCAGCTCCTTCGCCTTCTGCTCGTTCTTCTTGTTCTGCTCGCGCATCTGACGCTGTCTTATCTGCGTGTATTCAAACCAGAAATCGTAGTTGCCGACGGTCATCGTTATCTTGCCGAAATCCACGTCGACTATGTGCGTGCAGACGTTGTTCAAAAAGTGTCTGTCATGCGATACGACGATGACCGTGCTGTCAAGGTCGGCGAGAAAGTCCTCGAGCCAGTTGACGGTGACGAGGTCGAGGCCGTTCGTCGGCTCGTCCATAAGCAGTATATCGGGGTTTCCGAAAAGCGCCTGAGCCAGAAGCACCTTGACCTTCTGTGAATCCGTCAGCTCCGACATGGGCGTAAAATGGTATTCGTCCGTAATTCCGAGGTCGTTCAGAAGTATCTCCGCGTCGGATTCAGCGGTGTAGCCGCCGAGCTCGGCGTATTTTTCTTCAAGCTCGCCCGCTCTTACGCCGTCCTCCTCCGTCATTTCCTCTTTCGAATATATGGCGTCGCGCTCGTCGCCTATCCTTACGAGCTCCGGATTGCCCAGAAGCACGGTGCGTATCGCCGTGCAGTCGTTATATGCGTAGTGGTCCTGCTTCAGTACGGACAGACGCTCGTTCGGCGTCTTGTAGACCTCGCCCTTAGTCGGCTCGAGCTCGCCCGAAAGAATTTTCAGGTACGTCGATTTTCCCGCGCCGTTCGCGCCGATGACGCCGTAGCAGTTGCCGCGCGTGAACTGAAGATCGGCTCCCGCGAAAAGCGTGCGTCCGCCGAACTGCAATGATACGTTGTTTGTTCCTATCATATAAAAAACCTCTGTTGTGTAATATTTCTTATATTATAATACCATAAAAACCGCGATAAGTCAAGAAAAAGACGTTATTTAAATCAATAAATGAGCAAAAAAGAGTAAATATCCCCACAAATTAGGATTGACACGGACGTAAATCTGTGATAGAATATAAAAGGATAGTAATCTCTTAACAGAAAGGAATGATTCATATGGCTGATACCGTAAGATGCCCGTCCTGCAACGGGGAAAACCCGGCGGGCAGTAAATTCTGTGAATTCTGCGGCGCCGATCTGAACAGAAAGCCGAATACGACGCCGGAGAGTGAAAGGATAGAGGAATACAAGTGTCCCGCCTGCGGCTCGCCGCTCGTGTTCAATACTGACACCGGAAAGCTGAAATGCGGAAGCTGCGACAACGAGTATGACGTAGGCACCATAAAGCAGTACATGAAGAACAAGACCGAGGCGGAGTTCAAGTGGGACAGAAAATATCAGAACGCCCTGAACGAAACGCTGCCGGACATGGTTTCTTATATCTGCAAATCCTGCGGCGCGGAGATAATCACCGACGGAACGACGGCGGCGACGCATTGCCCGTACTGCGACAACAAGGTAATAATCACGGAAAAGCTCACCGGAGCGCTCAAGCCGAACGGAGTCATACCGTTCAAGGTGGATAAAAAAGGCATCAAGGAAAAGATACAGGCGTTCTGCAAGGACAAAAAGCTTCTGCCGAAGAATTTCTTCACGCAGCAGATGATAGACGAGGTGCAGGGCGTTTACGTTCCCGTCTGGCTGTTCGACGGAAAGCTTGACGGCAAGGTATCGCTCGACGGCACTACCTCGTCAAGCTACACGACGGGCAATTACAGATACACGGAAACGAGCCATTATCTTGTGGAATGCGACGGATCCATGGAGTTCACGCGCGTTCCCGTGGACGGCTCGGAAAAAATGCCGGATGATCTGATGAACAGCATAGAGCCTTACGATTACAGTCAGATAGTACCGTTTGACGGTCAGTATCTCTCCGGCTTTTTAGCGGACAGATACGACAAGGATCCGGATGCGAGCATACCGATAGCATCTCAGAGAATGATGAACAGCGCGGTTTCCGCCTTTGGCAAAGCGGTAAACAAGTATTCTTCCGTGAGCCTGCGCAACAACGCGCTCAATCTGAAGGATCCGTCCGTAAAATACGTTCTGCTTCCGGTCTATATATTCAACTGCACGTACGCGGGCAACAAATACCGCTTTGCGATGAACGGGCAGACGGGCAAGCTCGTGGGCGAGCTGCCGATCGACAAGGGCAAGAAAGCGAGAGCGTTCTGGATACCGTTCCTTATAGCCGCCGCGATCGTATTTCTGATTGCACTGTTTTTGTTGAGGTGACAGATTATGAAGAAAATTCTTTCCGTAATATTCATCTCCCTTATTCTTTCGGCGCTTCTGATCCCGTCGGCGTTCGCCGCGTCGCTGCCGTCGTGGTATCCGTCCGATACGTCGGGTTTCACCGATTTCCACGGCAGCAATCTGCCCCGCGTCGTTGACGACGCGGATATATTCAGCGATATGGATGAAGCGAGGCTGACCGAAAAGGTAAACGCGCTCATAGCCAAATTCGGAAACAGATACGACCTCGTGATCTTTACCGACGTAAGCAATTACGGCATCGGCAGAGGTATGGAGGCGAGCGACGGCGTCTATCCCGCCGATTTCTATCAGTTCAACGGCTACGGCAAGGGCGACAATTATTCCGGCTCGGTGATATTCATCTGTATGGAGCCCGGGAACCGCTACTGGTGGAGCGCCGCGAGAGGCGACAGCAGAGCGTATTTCACGCGCGACAACGTGAACGCGCTTGACGACGGCATCGAGCCGTATATGCTCGACGGCGATTATTACGGCGCGATGGTACAATACCTGACGCTGCTTGATGAGATCTATTCGACCGGCAAAATAGCGAAAAAACGCACGTTGGGCGATTACGCGGGCTCGGCTTTCGCCGCCGTTATCGTGGGACTTATCGCCGGACTTTCAAATATGTCGTCAAAGGTAAAGAACATGAAAAAGGTCGCGTTTGCAAAATACGCAAACGATTATATAGTACAGAACAGCTTTAACCTGAGAAACGTCAACGAGATGTTCCTGTATAAGAACGTAACGAGGACGTATATACAGCCGCAGTCGCGCAGCGGCGGCGGAGGCAGTTCGTACAGCGGCGGATACCATTCGTCCGGCGGCGGCTCTTTCTCCGGCGGAGGAAGACACTTCTGATATGAAACTTAAAATAATGACGTTCAACGTTCAGCACTGTCTGAACTTCGTTGAAAGACATATAGATTTTCCGCTGTTTTCAAAAACGATAGCGGAGTCGGGCGCGGATATCGTCGGCTTGAACGAGGTGCGCGGCAAGGGTCTGCATCCGTTATACGAGGAGCAGGCGCAGATCCTGGCGCAGGGCGCGGGATACAAATATCACTATTTCGCAAAGGCCATAGATTTTGACGGGGTAAACCCGTACGGCAACGCCGTTCTGTCAAAATACCCGATAATCAAAGCGGAGACGGTGCCGATACCGGATCCCGCCGTGAGAGCTTACGACGGATATTACGAGACGCGCTGTATCGCAAAGCTCACGGTATACGCGGACGGACCGCTTACCGTGCTCTGCGCTCATTTCGGACTCAACCGCGACGAACACGAAAACGCGCGCGACGCCGTGCTTCGGAACGTAACGGAGGAGAGATGCGTTCTCATGGGCGATTTCAACGTTCAGCCGCAGTCCGACATACTCGACCCGATAAGGGCGAAAATGAAGGACACGGCGGACGGACGCGGAGATATGTTCAGCTTCCCGTCCGACAAGCCCGACAGAAAGATAGACTACATTTTCGTGTCAAAGGATGCGGAGGTCGTTGACGCCGGGATCCCCGCGCTCACCGTGTCGGACCACAGACCGCACACGGCAGAGATCATAATATGATCCGGAATCAACAGGATAAAGAAAATACGCTGTCCCGAAAGGAACAGCGTATTTGTTTTTTGTTTTTATCAGAGCCCGAGAGATCTCAGATATTCTCTGCTTATCCTTGCGGCGTCAAGCGCGGGCATATCCTTTGATTCGTCCTGCTCGACTATGACGTAATCCGTACCGGCTTTTTCGGCGGCGGCGAGGATCGCGGGGAAATCCTGCATACCAAGTCCGAGAGGACGGAAGGCAAAGCCGTTATCCTCCTTTGACTCCGGCGCTTTCGCCTTGCCGCTGTCGTCTATCAGCGCGTAGACGGGGCCTGCCGCGAGCTTTCTGCAGGTGAAATCCTTTAAGTGGAGCGTGTGCATCCTTCCCGCGTATTTTTCTATGAACGCGGCGGGATCGACACCCGCGTATCTGCACCAGCAGGTGTCGACTTCACCCTCTATGTCGGGCAGAGCTTTGTATATCTTTTCGAGTATGAACTCTCCGTCAAGATAGTTGAACTCAAAATCGTGGTTGTGATACGTCAGCTGTATGCCGTTTTTCTTCAAAAGCGCGCCGACGGTTCTGAATTTCTCTATCGTTTTGTCAAAATTGCCGTCACGGTAGTTTTCAATGCCGTACCACGGTATCGCGGCGTATTTTACGCCGAGAGTCTTTACGTAGTCGACTGCCTCCTGTCCTTTTTCAAGGAAAAGATCGGGACCCTGATGGACAGACGGACAAATGAGACCGAGACGGTCGAGCAGCGCTTTCACTTCTTCGGCGCTTCTTCCGTAGTAGCCCGCAAATTCAACGTAGTCGTAACCCATTTCCTTTACGGCTTTGAGAGTGCCCTCAAAATCCTTATCCATATCTCCTCTTACGGAGTAAAGCTGAAGACCTACCTTAAAGTTTTTCATTGCTTTTTTCCTCTTATATCTGCGGGATCTGTATTTCGATCTCTCTGCCCGCCTTTGCGGATCTTACGATGCCGTCGATGATCGCCTGATTGTATATGATCTGCGACGTGGGAACGGGAGCCTTGCCGCCCGTCTTTACGGCGTCAAGGAACGAACGGATCTTGTGATAGAATTCGCCTTCTCTGGTGTTGGGAAGCATCGGGACCGTCGTCGTCACGCCGACGCTCGTGCCCGCAACGTCGTGATAAATGGTCATCGGGCCGCCTATCGAGCCGTTCCAGCATTCGGTGGACGGTATGCGAAGGGAGGCTTTGGTACCCATTATTATCGTATCGCCCGACGTGTCGAGGTTCATCGCCCAGGCTATGCGGAAGTCGAGTATTATGCCGCCCTCGAGACGGATGAGACCCGCGGCGAAATCGTCAACGCCGAAAAGCTCCGTATAATTTGCGGGCTTGTTCTCAGCTTTCCAGTACGCCGCGCTCTTTCCGAAGAAATCGGACGTATAACCCGTTACCGTAAGGGGCTTCGGATAACCTATGGCGTTGAGCACCATATCGAGCGAATAACAGCCTATGTCGCCCATCGCGCCTATGCCCGCGGTGTCCTTTTCAATAAACGTCGTGCCGAACGGAGTCGGTATGCCTCTTCTTCTGCCGCCGCCCGTCTGTATGTAATAAATGCGTCCGAGCTCGCCCGATTCCACTATCTTCTTTACCATCTGCATATTCGGGTTGAATCTCGGCTGGAAGCCGACGGATATTATCTTTCCGCTCTTTTTCTCGGCTCTCATGACATCGACCGCTTCTTCAAGCGTTACGGTGAACGGCTTTTCAAGCAGGACGTTCACGCCGTGCTCAAGCGCGTCTATCGCGCAGGGCGCGTGCTGTCTGTTGTACGTGCATACGGATACCGCGTCAAGCTCTTTTTCGTTTTCAAGCATCTCGTGGCCGCTCAGATAGCAGCGGACGTTCGGATATCCCCACGCGGTCATAAAGTTCTTCGCCTTGCCGGGTATGAGGTCAGCCGCGGCGACTATCTCGACGTCGGGCATCTTTTTGTACTCCTCCATATGGGCGCCCGCGATCCAGCCGGTACCTATTATGGCTACCTTAAGCTTTCTTGACGTGTCGATCTTTTTCTCGCTGTGATCTTCCTTGAACGCGTCAAGACTCGTTTCCGTTTTGTCAACCATTGCCATTACAGTAAATCTCCTTTGTTTTTGTTTTTGACACCGTCGTGTCCTTTGAATACATTATACAACAATATCTTCCGCCTTGCAATACGTTTTAAACAGAATGTTGTAAATTTTTTCTTTATCAACTTGCAGACAAAGTGTTTATTCTTTAAACAACTCCTTTCGTCTCGGGCTTTGCCCGAGCCACCGTCTCGCCTGCGGGCTCGGTCAGGTCGCGGCTCTGACAGTCCACCGGACTGTCATTCACTACCGCGCCCCCGCTTCGCTGCCTCCAAGAGGGAGGCAAAGCAAGGCTCCCTCCCCGAGGGAGCTGTCATCCGGGAAATTCCCGGATGACTGAGGGAGTACCTTCCCCTGTTGGGGCGCGACGCGTTAAGAAAACTCCACGGTGTGGAGTTTTTAGCCAAAGCGGTGAAGCAATCTGTGATTGCGAACCGGGCAGGGGACCG
>JAEEGL010512102.1_pt1 | contig 41730 bp, 28 predicted proteins | sample 9134231 | NCBI WGS metagenome assembly JAEEGL01 (sample SAMN16246548, study PRJNA631951) | gut metagenome | biome: gut microbiome; feature: rumen; material: fiber-attached | host: Bos | place: Iran: Karaj | collected 2018-10
ACGAGCTAATCGAGCTTGTTGAAATGGACCTTACAGAAGTACTAGAAGAGTATGGTTTCGAAGATTGTCCAATCATCAAGGGTTCAGCTCTTAAGGCTCTTGAAGATCCAAACAGCGAGTGGGGCGATAAGATTATGGAGCTTATGGCTGAGGTTGATTCTTATATCCCAACTCCAGAGCGTGATACAGACAAGCCTTTCCTTATGCCTGTTGAGGACGTATTCACAATTTCAGGTCGTGGTACAGTTGCTACAGGTAGAGTAGAAAGAGGAACACTTCACCTTTCAGATGAACTTGAAATCCTTGGTGTTAAGGATGATGTTGAGCATACTGTTGTTACCGGTATCGAGATGTTCCACAAGATGCTTGATGAGGCTCAGGCAGGTGATAACATCGGAGCACTTCTTCGTGGTATCAACCGTGATCAGATCGTTCGTGGTCAGGTACTTGCTAAGCCAGGTTCAGTTTCTTGCCATAAGAAATTCAAGGCTCAGGTTTACGTACTTAAGGAAGAAGAAGGAGGACGTCATACTCCTTTCGTAAATAACTATCGTCCACAGTTCTATTTCAGAACAACTGATGTTACAGGTATTTGCGAGCTTCCAGCTGATACAAAGATGTGTATGCCTGGTGATAACGTAGAGATCACTGTTGAGCTTATTCACTCAATCGCTATGGAGCAGGGTCTTTCATTCGCTATCCGTGAAGGTGGTAGAACAGTAGGTTCAGGACAGGTTACTGAAGTTATTGAATAAAAAAGATGGTTCAAGTGTCTTGAATCAACAAATAATAACTATTATGCTTCCCGCTTTTTTAAGCGGGAAGTTTTTTTTGTCGCAGAGTCGTCGAGAGGAAGATGTCATTAAAACTGAACGACGACTTGTGTGCGAGTAAGGTGCGAATTCATCTTTCGTACTCGATTTCCACAGGGAATGTGAAATAAAATATAGATTTTCATACAAATAGTATTAATATGATACTTTATTTTTCAGTATATAAATGATATAATGTTTTTTTAATATATGTTTAATATGTATTATTCTATTAGTAATAATAATGATTATTCTTATTCTTTATACATAAGTAAAATATGTAATATATTATCGGAGGAATATCATGGGTAAATCACAGGATAATGAAAAATTATCGGGTATTTCTTATGAATATAAGGTATATGAGAATGTTATAGATGCATTGGATACTGCCCGAAATAAAAGAAAAAGTTATATGAAAAACGGACCTTTCGTTATTATAGGATCCGCTGTTATTTTTTTGTTACTGATGTTCGTAACAGAATTAAAAGTTGAGTTTCTCGTTCTTTGGATAGCAACCATATTATTAAGCATAGGATTGATGATAAGAACTGAATATACTTATTACAGGATATGTCAGGTACTTATGATACCTGCCGAGGATGAAGAAGCTGAGGTATTAAATAAAATAAAAAAAGATATAAATAATCTTAGATCCCATATGGATAATAAGGATAGTGATATTATATCAGATAATAATGAAACTTAAGGAAAAGGAAGGATAAAAAAGAAATATGAAGAATATTTTCAGGATTTTCATACAAGACATAAGGAATATAAGAAAGAATCTGATTATTTTCATTGTTGTTATTGGAATTACGATTCTCCCGGCTCTCTATGCATGGTTTAATATCGCTGCTAACTGGGATCCATATTCAAATACGGGAGAGCTTCCGTTTGCTGTTTGCTCCGAAGATAAAGGATATACATTTAAAAATATTAAAATAAATGCAGGTGATAAAATAGTTGATGGTTTAAAAGAAAACGATAAGATGGGATGGAGATTTGTAACTTCAGACGAAGCGATTCAAGGTGTAAAATCAGGTAAATATTATGCTGCAGTGATAATTCCAAAGGATTTCAGTAAGAATCTGATTTCTGTTACTACCGGAAATCCTGAGCAGGCAAAACTGCAATATTACGTTAATAATAAGATAAATGCCATTGCTCCTAAAATAACAGATAAAGGTATAGAGGCTATAGAACAATCTGTCGATGAGCAGTATGTTAGCACTATAGCAGAAACTGCTTCTACCGTACTTGGTTTAACAAGCGAGGAAATTGAGGATAAAAAGGATGAATTAGCTGAAAAACTGGTTGATGCATTAAATACAGCAAAAGATGATATAGACTCATTTTCAGCCACCAATGATCTTTTGATATCTACATTAAAATCTACGGATACCCTTGTTAAGAATACTAAATCACTGATACCGGGAATTAAAAAGGATCTTTCAAGAGCAGGTATAATGATAGGTGATATAAAATCCGTATTAGACGGAGTAAAAGATACAGCCGGTCAATTTACCGAGAGTATCGAAGAGTTATTTGATGATGGTGAGATTTATGCTGATGATATCTCCAAAAGAACGGATGAGATATTTGAAAAGGTAAAAGAAGATTCAGACTTGGATGTGGAAAAGGTTATAGATAAATTAAATGCTATACAGTCTGTCAGCAATGTACAGCTGAATAAGACCAAGAGTATAGTAAAAACTCTCGGAAGAGTTAATATTAATCTTGATGTGTCGGTTAAAATGCCATTGAAGCATCTGAATAAAGGTATAGATAAGATAAATAAATTAAATGAAAAGAATACTGATATAGTAAAGAAGATAAAGGAAACAGGAGAGATTCCATCAGATGCAGAGTCTCAAATAGAGGATATAGTTTCTTCTATTGAGAGTGAATTTACAGCAGCCAGGACAGCTTACAAAGGCATTAAGAGCGACATAGATAAAGCTTTTTCTAAATCAATGGATTCTCTGGATGGTATCGCTGATTTTTCTACCACATTAAGCCTTAGTGATAAGGATTTAAAGAAAGTTGTAGATTCCGGATCAGATCTGATAGTAAGTTTGGAAGATATATTTATCAATCTTGATGGATATTTCAAAAAAATAGATAAAAAGATTGATGATACCATAAAGCATATTAATAATCTAAAGAAAGATGATACTTTGGAAAATATGCTACTTCCGATTATAAAAAATCCAAAGCAGTTAGGAGAGTTTATCTCAAATCCTGTTGAGACTGAGACTAACTCCATATATCCGGTAGATAATTATGGCTCTGCCATGACCCCATTTTACTCATCACTTGCTCTCTGGGTTGGCGGAGTAGTATTAGTAGCCGTTCTTGCGGTTGATCTTACCGAATCATATCGCAGGAAAATATTAAATACCAAGCCATCACAGGAATTTTTCGGAAGATATTTATTATTCTTTATGATGGGTCAGATACAGGCATGGATCATAGCGTTAGGTGATTTATTCTTCCTGAAGGCTCAGTGTAAAAATCCGGTATTATTTGTACTCACATGTTTGGTATCAAGCTTTGTATATACGCTATTTATATATTCGATAACTATTACATTCTCTGTTATAGGAAAAGCCTTGGCTGTCATAATCCTGGTATTACAGATAGCAGGTTCAGGAGGAACGTTCCCGGTTGAGGTTCTGCCTCCTGCATTTAGAACCATGTCTCCATTTCTTCCTTTCAGATATGGAATAGATGCCATGAGAGAATGTATAGTAGGAGCTGACATGAGTTCTTATTGGACAAATATGGGTAAATTATTATTATTCCTTATACCGGGTCTGATAATCGGGCTTTTACTCAGGAAACCATGTATAAAAATAATAGAATTTTTTAATAATAAGATAGAAGATAGCGATCTGGTTATTTGATAATATAATCTTTCGAGGAGTTTTAGATTATAAGATATGAATTTTTGTTATGGCTTTCGATAATATTATTTTCAACTAAGGCTTACTCCTATATTTTTGAAATTTGTATTTACGAAGGAATTAAAAGCATTAAAAGAAATGCAAAATAGATTGAAGGAAGAGAAAATAAGGATTAAATCATTGTTAGCACCTTTTGTGATACTTATCCTTTATCTAATGTTTTTTATAAATGTTGATAATCACGAATTAAGGATATGGATTGGCATTGTAACTATATTTATCATGAATTGCTCTTATATTAATTTTAAACATATAATAATATATGATATAGAGTTTGGAATTGTAGGTACTTCTCTTTTCGGTAGACGTAAGAAAAAAGCTTAATATACGAGAACTTTATGATCTCATGTAGAAATATTATTTATTAGTTTTAGCACGGAGGAAATTATGCTGCTTCAAATGAGTCATATGAAAAAATCCTATAATGGAGAAGATATTTTTTCAGATGTAAGCTTGAATATTAATGAAAATGAAAAGGTTGCCTTAACCGGAATCAATGGTTCAGGTAAATCTACACTGCTTAAGATTATCACTGGAGAGGAAAAAGCAGACGATGGTTCATTTGTATTAAAAAAAGATATAAATATAGGATATATAGCTCAGGTTCAGGAGTATTCATCTCAAAAGACTATTTATGAGGAGATGCTGTCAGCAAAAGAAGAGGTGATAGAGCTCGAGAATAAAATGATCCTAAAGCATGAAGAAATGGCTTATTTGGAGGGTGATGAGCTTGAAAATGCGATAAAAGAGGAAGCCTCTTACAGAGAAAGATTTGAATCATTAAATGGCTATGCTTATAAGAGTGAGATAACAGGTGTATTGAAAGGGCTGGGATTTGACGAGATAAAATATGATACACCTGTTTCTTCTTTGTCAGGAGGAGAGAAAACAAGAGTTGCACTTGCTAAGATGCTTCTCAATTCTCCTGAACTTATTATCCTGGATGAGCCTACAAACCATCTTGATATGAATGCTATCAGATGGCTGGAAGGATTTTTGGCTTCATACAGGGGTGCAGTCTTAATAGTTTCTCACGACAGATATTTTCTTGATAAGATTGTTGACAGCGTTGTAGAAATTTATAATGGTGAATCCATATCATATAAAGGTAATTATACTGAGTTTACACGGAAAAAGAATGAATACCTTGAAAGTAAGAGAAGAGCATATGCTAAGCAACAGGCTGAAATAGCGCATGAGGAAGCGGTTATAGAAAAATTAAAGCAATTTAATCGTGAAAAGTCTATAAAAAGAGCAGAGAGCAGGGAAAAAAGACTTGAACATATAGAGCGTCTTGAGGATGTTAAGGATGTGGATTCTAAGATGAATCTAAGGTTTTATCCGGGTATAGAGGGCGGAAATGATGTGCTTTCTGTTAAAGAGCTTACCAAAGCATTTTCAGATAGAGTTTTACTTCAGGATGTTAGTTTTGAACTTCATAAGGGTGACAGAATAGCAGTAATCGGAGAAAATGGAACGGGAAAGACGACTCTTCTTAAAATCATAAATGACATGATGGACGCTGACTTTGGTGAAATAACGCTTGGAACAGATATCTATATTGGTTATTATGACCAGGCTCAGGCTGTTTTAGATGATAAAAAAACATTATTTGATGAAATCCATGATGAGTATCCGGATATGAATAATACCCGTATAAGAAATATGCTTGCAGCCTTTTTGTTTAAGGGAGATGATGTTTATAAGCTTGTAGGAAATCTTAGCGGCGGTGAGAAGGGAAGAGTTAGTCTTTGTAAATTAATGTTATCTGATGCAAATTTCCTTATCTTAGACGAGCCTACCAACCATTTGGATATTGATTCTAAAGAGATACTTGAAAATGCTTTAAATGAGTACACCGGTACGGTTCTCTTTGTATCTCATGATAGATATTTTATAAATAGAGTTGCGACCGGTATACTTGAATTAAGTAATTGTGATCTTTTAAAATACATCGGAAATTATGATTATTACATAGAGAAGAAAGATGATGTACATAGAGCATGGGATACTACACATGCAGACAGAGTAGAGAATAAAAGTGCAGCTTCATCGAGTAAGACCTCTGCTGATGATTTTCAACTTCATAAGGAACTTAAGAATAAGCGTAAAAGATTGGAAAAAAGACTTTCTGAAACAGAAGAAAGAATACAGGATTATGAAGCACATATCGAGAAGCTTGATATTTACTTAAATGATCCTGCCAATGGAAATGATCCTGCAGGGCTCCTTAAAGCAACTAAAGAATCAGATAAGTATTCTGCTATGCTTGAAACTGCCATGAATGAATGGGAAGAAATATCAGAGGAGCTTGAAAATTTAGAATAAAAAGTTGACTTTTGGTCATTTTAGGTGTAATATACTTTACTGTAATAAAGAAAACCCTATTAAATAGGGCGTTTATGAAGGGAAGTATATTATGCTTAAGATTGGTAAAGCTATTACAAATCATAAGAACATCATACTAATCGTCTTTATTTTGTTATTAATACCCTGTGGTATTGGTTATGTGAATACTAAGATTAATTATGATGTCTTAAGCTATTTACCTGATACCTTAGAAACTGTAAAGGGCCAGGATATCATGGTAAATGAGTTTGGCTCAGGTGCATTTTCCATGATTGTAGTGGAAAATATGTCGAAAAAGGATACTGCAGCGCTTGAAAAGGAAATCGAGGGTATAGACCATGTTGAAAAAGTGCTATGGTATGATGATTTTCTGGATACGTCTATCCCTGAGGAGTTTCTTCCTAAACGTATCAAAAATGCATTATTTAATAAAAATTCTACTATGATGGTTGCTCTTTTTGACGACACATCATCATCCGACAATACTATGGATGCAATCACAGATATCAGAGAGGCTGTCGGGAAAAAAGCTTTTATCGGAGGCATGTCAGCTGTAGTTACCGATATAAAGGCCATAGTAGAAAGTGAGATGATTATTTACATCGGTATAGCAGTTCTGCTTACATTAATCATTCTTATCATAGTTATGGATTCTTTTGCTACTCCATTCATATTTATGATTAATATTGGTTTTGCGGTTGTATACAATATGGGAACCAATATGTTTTTAAAGGATGTTTCCTATATTACAGAGGCACTTGCAGCTATTATGCAGCTGGCTTGTACCATGGATTACTCTATTTTCCTCTTAGATAGCTACAAGGATTATAAAAAAACTTACGAGGGTGATAAGAAAAGGGCTATGGCTCACGCTATCGCCAATACATTTACAGCGGTATCAGCAAGTTCCCTTACAACTATTGCAGGCTTTGCAGCACTTCTGGTTATGACCTTCCAGTTAGGTGGAAACATGGGAGTAGTTATGATTAAGGGTGTTGCTATAGGTGTGATAACCTGCGTTACCGTACTTCCGACTCTCATCCTTTCGTTGGATGGTATCATTGAAAAAACCACTCACAAGGATTTTGTAGGAAGCATGGATAAAATTTCTCATTTTATAGTTAAGTATAGATATGTCTTCTTGGTTATATTTATGATTCTCTTAGTACCTGCGGTTTATGGAAATAATCATTTGAAATCCTACTATGATATAGCAAAATCTCTTCCTGCGGATCTTCCCAGTGCTATAGCAAATGATAAGCTTGAAGAAGATTTTAATATGAATACCATGCATGTAGTTCTTCTAAAGGGGGATTTTTCGAAAAGAGATAAATATAAGCTTGTGAAGGATATGGAAAAAGTAAAGGGTGTTAATTATGTATTAGGCTTGTCTTCTCTGATAGGACCCAATGTACCTGATGAGATGATTCCGGAGCTGGCTTCTGATGTTCTTAAGACAGATAATTACGAGATGATGCTTATAAGTTCGGATTATCCTGCTGCTACAGATATTATGGATGGACAGGTAAATGAATTGGATAGGATTATAAAAAGCTACTCCAAATCTTCATCCATCATAGGAGAAGCACCTCTTATGACTGACTTAGCAAGAGTGTCAGAAAGAGATAACACGCTTGTTGATATTATATCTATAGTCGCTATATTCTTAATAATCTTATTTACATTTAAGTCTATATCATTACCGATTATACTGGTTTCAGTTATTGAGCTTGCTATATGTACCAATATGGCTATTCCGTATTATATGAATAATGAGGTTGCTTTTATAGCAAGTATATTTATCGGAACCATACAGCTTGGCTCAACTGTTGACTATGCAATACTTATGACAAGTTACTATCATAAAAACAGGGCCGTAAAGCTTATGAATAAAAAAGAATCGGTAATAAAGGCTCACAGCGACAGTATGAGTTCTATATTGACATCCGGTATGTGCTTTTTCGGCGCAACCTTCGGAGTTGCCATGTACTCCAACATAGATATGATTAAGCAGATATGTATGTTACTTGCCAGAGGTGCAGTAATAAGTATGATAATGGTTATATGCTTACTTCCGGCTATGCTCTGGATATTAGATCCGATTATAGTAAGAACATCGTTGGATATAAGAAAAGCAGTTATAGGAAAGAAACTTGATAAGATAGTCAAGAAAGGAGTAAAAGAAGCATGAACAGGAATAAAAATATAAAAAAGAATCTAAAAAGATGTATAACATTGGTACTTGGTACGTCTCTTTTAACAACAGCAAGCCTTTCCCCTGATACTGTTTGGGGTGCAAATAATGGGGCTGTATTAACTACTACTGAGTCTGTGAGAACTAATTATAAAGCATCCAATAAGAGTGAAGATAAGACCGAGAAGCAGGAAACTGTTTACGTATCTATGGATGCAACAGGTAAGGTAAAGAAGACAACAGTTTCTGATTGGCTTAAGATTGACGGTGCTAAAGGAGCTATAGAGGATAATTCTATACTTAATGATATTGAAAATAATAAGGGTGATGAGAAGTATTCTCGTGAAGATAATGATGTTATATGGAATGCTGAGGGTGAAGATATCTATTACTCAGGTACGACTGATAAGGAACTTCCTGTAGCAGTTGAGTTTTCCTATGAGCTTGATGGAAAGAGTATTGATCCGGAAGAACTCCTTGGTAAGAGCGGAAATCTCACTATTCACATTAAGTACATCAACAATTCTGTAAATAACGTTTTGTTAAACGGAAAAACAGAGGAAATCTACACACCTTTTGTCATGATTACAGGCATGATACTTCCTGTTGATAATTTTACCGATGTTAAGATTGATAACGGAACAGTTGTATCTGAAGGAAACAATAATATAGTTGTGGGTTATGGTGTTCCGGGATTAAAGGAAAGTCTTGACTTAAAAAATCTTTCGTTTGGAGAAGTAGCAAACGTTGATTTATCGGATATAAATGATAAGTTAACAGATGAGGTTACAATTGAAGCTAACGTAACTGATTTTGAAATTGGCTCTACCTACAGCATTGCATCTTCTAATATTTTTAGTGATGTAGAGATTGATGATGTGGGAGATATGGACAAGCTAACAGAGAGCATGGATAAATTAAAGGATGCTACAGTAGAACTGCTTAACGGCTCTGAAAAGCTTTGTGACGGAATTAATAAAATATCAGATGGAATTGATGCATATACTGATGGTGTACATACAGCTGCAGACGGAAGTTCTAAGTTATCAGAAGGAAGTGAAAAGTTAGCTGATGCCATAAAAAAGTACACTGCCGGAAATACTAAGCTCTTAAAGGGTGTTAAAACCTATGCAAATGGAACTAAGCAGATATGTAAGGGTACAAAGACATATGCAGAGTCAACAGCAAAGCTTGTAGATGGTATAAAAACTGCCCAAAGCGGAAGCAGTGAGGTGGCATCCGGCTCAGCTGCATTTGCAAAGAATCTAAGTACATATACAGCATCCGTAAATGAAAACTTCAGTTCTGAAAAGATTGACGGACTTCTTAGCAAGCTTCCACAGCTTAAAGAAGGACTTGAAAAGCTTTCTGGAGGTGTTTCTAAGATAAGTGCAGGTATGACTGGCGAAGGAGGACTTAAAGAAGGTGTTGAAAAGCTTTCTGCCGGTGTTTCAGGAGAAAATGGTCTTGAAGCCGGATTAGATGCTTTGATGGCAGGTACAGATAGTCTTAAGGGGGGTGCTTCACAGCTTAAAGAGGGTGTGCTGGCTATAAATGAAGGCAATAAAGTGCTTACAGCATCTAATGATAAGATAGATTCCTATGTGAATACCATTATTCAACTTGCAGCAGAGGCACAGTCTAAAGGTGATTATGAAAAAGCACTTGAATATAAGGAAATAGCAACTTACCTTGGAACCGCCAAGGTTGTTACACAGAAGATAGATGCAGCAACAGCAACTGACGGACCGCTTGTAGGTGGCATAGCTCAGTTAGACGGAGGACTTGATTCTTTAAAGGGTGGACTAAACAGTGCAAAGACAGGTGCAGAGGCTATAGGTGCAGGCTTGAAGCAGATTTCCGGAGGTGTAGATGCTTTGGCTGCAGGTACAGAAGAAGTAAAGAAGGGCTTAGATACAGCATCTAAAGGTATCAACATAGATGTAGAAAACCTTTCTAAAGGTATTAAAGAGTTGGTTGGAGCAACCAATAAGTTAAATACAGCATACTCTACACAGCTTGATACCGGTATACAAAAGCTTAACGGTGGTATGTCTGAAGTTTTATCAGGAGGAACTCTTCTTACAAGTAACAACGAAAAGCTGATAAGTGGAAGTAAAAAGCTTATTAACAATACATCTAAGATTAAGAAGAATGCTAATAAAGTTATAGCTGCATCTCCTGAACTTGCAAGTGGGGCCGGTAAACTATCTGATTCGGTACATAAGCTTAAGAGTGGCTTACATACTCTTGATTCTAACAGTGTTAAAATAGCCGATGCTATAAGTAAGCTTTACGATGGAGCAGACAAGCTAAATGAAGGTATGAGTGAATATAAGAAAACTGGTATTGATAAGCTTACAGATTCTGTTGAATCACTTATTGATAAGGGTGATGACTTTAAGAACAGACTTAGCAAGATAACGCAGATTTCTAATGATTACAATACATTTTCAGGTTTAAGCAATGACATGGACGGAAGCGTAAAGTTTATATTGTCTACATCATCCATAGAAAAGAAGTAGGAGAAAAGAATAAAAAAAATGGGAAAGAAGGAAGATAATAAAAAGAAGAAAAGAGAAGCACTTTTGACATCTGCTTACTTATTATTTACAGAAAAGGGTATACAAAGGACCACTATATCTGATATAGTAAAACATGCATCAATTGCAAAGGGAACATTTTATCTGTACTTTAAGGATAAATATGAGATAAGAGATAAGCTTATTGCTATCAGAGGTGCAAGAATAATAGAAAAGAGTTGCTTAGCGCTACTTGATGAAGAAGAGATGAGCTTTGAGGATGCCATTATATTTTTGGCAGACAGAGTTATAGATCTTTTTGAACAAAACAAAGCATCGCTTAGCTTTATATCAAAAAACTTAAGCGTAGCTCTTTTTAACAGGTCGAATACTGAAGAAGAGAAAAACAGGTGTGTCGAGCTCTTCAATAAGATAATCGAGCGCTCAGGTAAAACTTTCCGAGATGAGAATATAATGTTTTATATGGTTATAGAGCTCGTAAACTCAACCTGTTATGATTGTATTATCAATAAGGCACCAGTGAGTATGGAGATGATGAGACCGGAGCTTTACAAGGCTATTAAGAGTCTTTTAGTTCAGTTTGAAAGTGAATAGTTGATGAAAATTTTTATTTGATATGGAGGGGACTTATGGCTTCCGGAAAAAAGAGTTTAAGGCAGATTATCAGAAAAAAAATCAGAAAAAATAAGATCGAAGTAAAGGGAAACAGATTTTATAAAAAAGCATATGATTATTATATTAATCATAGTGATGCAGATTTTAATCCGACTTTTAATATTGAATCAAATATTGAGCAAAGGGTCAATTCATACACTGTAAGGTCTTATATCATAGATACCTATATAGAGCATATCTTAGATGAGGGTGGATTTACCTTTGATAATCCTCTTTTGGAATTAGACCCTTACAATGCTGCGCCGCTGTCAGCTTTAATGGTTTTTAATACTATGAAGGATTGCTTGGTGAGCTATACAGTTAAAGGTCAGCAGGGTGCTGCTGATTATAAAAGAGAGTTAAACCTGGCTACAACGAGGCACAAGGTACCTCTTATCGGTCTTTACGACGCATCTTTAAATGTTATAGATGTTACGCTTAAGGATACAAAGGGTCAGCTTTTAGCTGAAAAGACCATTGAAATAAAGACTTCTGCGGTAGATGAGGTCTTAAAGAATGTTCTTACCAGAGAAAAGGATGAAAAGATAAGGATTGCTGATGATGAATTCTTTTTGATAACAGGAGGATTTGGTGGAACTACTTGTGCATTTGATAATTGCGGAAATTTAAGGTTTGCTCTTTCTAAGGCACCACATCCTTACGGTGTGAGTCCTATGCATAATGGACATTTTCTCTATGTTGAGAAGGAGATGAGACGCCCTAATTATGGTAATGCACACTCTGTCATAACCTATGAGATGGATTACTTGGGAAGGGCTTACAAGACATTTAAAATGGCTAAGGGAACTCATCACTGGGCAACAACAGAGGAAGATTCCGGAAAGCTTCTTTTAGATACAAGTTCATACGATGATGGACATTTGGAAAATATGATTTCAGAGCTTGATCCTGAGAATGGTAAAATCTTAAGAAACTTCAGTATGAATGATTTCTTTGATGATACTTATGTTAACTGGCATGACTGGGCTCATATTAATTCATTTCACTATATACCGGGAGATGATGATATAATCGTATCCTGCAGAAATATCCATACCATAGCAAGACTTGATTTAAAGAATAAAAAGATTAAATGGATATTTACAAATCCTCTCTTTTATAAGGGAACTGCTCAAGAGGGGGATGTACTGAAAAGTGAAGGTGAGATCGATTGGTTCTTCCAGCAGCACGGAGTTCGTATAATAAAAAATGATAAAGAAAACCATAAATTACAGCTAGTATTTTTTGATAATCATACTGCAAACCGACGTCCTGTGGAGTGGTTTGATAAGGGAACTAACTCCAATCTCATGGTGGTCGAGATAGATGAGGAAAGAAAAACAGTTAAGCAGTTAAAGCGTTTTCCGGCTCAGCTATCCATAACAAGATCCAATGCCCTTGTAACCGATGATTATAAGACAGGTTTTGCTATGTGTGGAAACTTAGCTGACCATGTACCCGGAAAGAGAGCAAAGATTTATGAGTTTGATTATGAGACAGGAGAACAGACAAATCTTATAACCTGTAAGAGAGATTTCTTCTGTACACAGATAATTAATATAAATGTTGATTCCTGTCTTGGCTTTAAATTGCCTAAAGAACCACGTATATACGGTGATTTGGTTCAGGTTGAAGAAAAAGAAAGAGTTCCGCGTCTGGTGCGTATGGGAGAAGAAGCTGAGTCAATAAATAAGCTTAAATTCAGGATATTTGATGATATCCTCCAGATAAGATGTAAGGATCACAGAGTTAAGAAGGTAGTTCTTTTTAATAAAGAGCATAAGTATATGCTTGATTTTACTGATACAAAGCAGGAAAGCAATATATTTAAAAAGCAGTCTTATTATATATGTATTCCTCTTGATAGATTAGCTCCGGGTAAGTATAAGCTTGGATTAAAATTTAAAAAGGATTGGTATAAGACCGTATACTATATAGAAAAATAATAGGGAAAAAAGATGAAAAAAATCAGAAAAACACTAATAATTTATATAATCCCGTTTTTACTTTGTATGTCTTGGGTTTTTTGCTTTACAGGTTGCTCTAAAGATTCTAAGGAAAAAAAGGAATCTAAAGAAAACTATAAAGCTACGGATAATTCTATAATTCCGGTGTATGACAGAGAGGATTCAGAGCTTATAATAGAGTACTTAAAGGGGCTTCCGTCAAGTACTTCTTCACTGGATCGCTATGAAGAATTAGGTCTTATAGTTGATGCAGCTGCTATTGATGAAAAAGACAGACAATCCCAGTTTGACAAACTTTGTGACTTTATGGAAAAGATTGAAAGCTCTAAAGCCGATGAAAAGTATGCTGTAACGCTAGTTCTTTTTTCAGAGGAAAATAAACCGCTTTATATCTATGTTTCAAGCATCGGAGGAAAAATCTTTGCTGCAGAGTATGACGGATTCAGCTCCGGAGAGGATCAGGTTTTTGCAGCTAACTATGAAAAGATAATGAAAGTTAAGGATAAGTATACGGACGGGACAAAGTACACTACATTTTATCTTGTGGGAGATAAAGATAAAACTGAAGATGAAGTGAAAAAAATGCGAGAAGAAGGCGGATACGAATTTAAAGATCTATTCTGGTTATATGATACAAGTATTGTTTGATGTAAAAAAAGCTTGCATAATCAACACTTTATAACGTATACTATACAGAAGGTGTTAAAAGACCTATATTTATTAATACAGGAGGTTTACTTATGAAAAAGTTCTTAGATGAATTTAAGGAATTTGCTCTTAAAGGAAATGTTATGGACATGGCAATAGGTGTTATCATCGGTGGTGCATTTACAGCTATTGTTACTGCATTTACGGAGGATTTTATCACGCCTTTACTCAATATGATTGGTGGTGCAAAGTTTGGTGGAAAGATTCCGCTTCCGTTTGGTCCGGAAGGAAATGCTATATTATGGGGGGATTTTCTTTCAGCAGTTGTAAACTTCCTGATTGTAGCGCTTATACTTTTTGCTATGCTTAAGGCTGTCAATAAGCTTATGACTATCGGAAAGAAAAAGGAAGAGGAAGCTCCTACAACAAAGAAGTGTCCTTTCTGCCAGAGTGAAATCAGTATAAAGGCAGTTAAGTGTCCGCATTGTACATCTGATTTGGATAAATAATTATTTGGACAATGGAAATTGATTAATAATGGGAGACTTTGCAAAAAGTCTCCTAATCTTATGAAGGGAAAGAAAGTATTATTATGAAAAACAGTAAAGGTTTGCAGGTAGCACTTATTGTACTTGCATTATTAGTAGTAGCAGGTGGAGTTGTATTTGTTTACAGAGATAAGATTTTTAAGAGTAAGTCAGGTGATAGCTCAAAAAAATCAGAAACAAAGGAAGTAACAGGAGAACATACTGATTTTGATATTGATTATACAAAGTATGTTAAGCTTGCTGATTATGATGGTATTGAACTCAAGAAGGAAGATGTAGATGAGGATTATCAGTCTAGTCTTGATTCAGAGCTTCAGAGCTTTATCACATATAAGAAAAAGAAAGACGGTAAAGTAAAGAGCGGTGATACTGTATATATTTATTATCAGGGAAAAGTTGACGGAGAGGCTTTTGAAGGCGGTACCTATGATAAGAGCATGGGTGAAGAGGGATATCCTTTAACCATTGGCTCAGGTCAGTTTATACCGGGATTTGAAGATAAGCTTATAGGCGAAGAAATTGGAGATACAGTAGATATTGACGTTACATTTCCTGATGAATACCAAAATACAGAGTTAGCAGGAAAAGATGCTGTGTTTACAGTTGAACTTCTTGCAAAGAGGGGCGATAAGGTGGTTCCTGAAGTAACTGATAAGTTTGTAAAGAAGAACTTTAAAGATACTTATAAGGACGCGGATGATATGAAGGAAACTCTTCGTAATAAAGCTAAGTCTGCTCTTGCATGGAATACTGTCTGCGATCAGTCAGAGATTACAGAATATCCTGAGGGAATGGTTGAAAATATGGAAAACCAGCTTAAGAAAACATCAGAGTCATATCTTTCAAGCCAGGGAGCAAGCTTAGAAGATTATCTTAAGGATCAGAATATGTCCGAAAAGGATTTTAATAAGCAGATTACAGAAACTGCAAAGCAGTATGTAGGAAGGTCTATAATAGCTATTGCTATCGTTCAGGATGCAGGTCTTGAAATCGATGAAAAGGAGTATCAAAAGCAGATTGACGACTATATCGATAATTACAAGAGTGCTGATGAATCCATAAAGGATGTTAAAACTCTCGATAAGTACTTCTTGAAGACTTATGGTGCTTATGCAACCGATATAGTCATGGAAAATGTATATACTGATACAGCTAAAGATTATGTAGCAAAGAATGCTAAAGAAAAGTAATCCGCTTAGGAGGTTAATATGGCCGGACATAAGATAACCGGGGTATTACCTGACAGTATAGCTGATGAATTGGAGATTGCCGAAGGCGATCTCCTTTTATCAGTTAATGGACAGGAATTAAAAGATGTTTTTGATTATCATTATCTGGTAAATGATGAGGAGGTTGATCTGCTTATACAAAAGCCGGATGGTGATGTGTGGGAGTTAAGTATAGAAAAAGATTATAATGAGGACATTGGAATAATATTTGAAGATGCCCTTCTTGATAATTATCACTCTTGTTCAAACAAGTGTATCTTTTGTTTTATTGATCAGATGCCTAGAGGAATGAGAGAAACCCTGTACTTTAAGGATGATGATGCAAGATTATCCTTTTTACAGGGCAATTACATAACTCTTACCAATATGAGCGAAGATGACATAGAGCGTATCATACGTTTTCATCTGGCGCCAATCAACATATCGGTTCATACTACAAATCCTGAATTAAGAGTTGAGATGCTTCATAACCGATTTGCAGGAGAGGCATTAAAAAAGCTTGATAAGCTGTATGAAGCAGGAATAGAGATGAACAGTCAGATAGTTCTTTGCAAAGGAATAAATGATGGAGTAGAGCTTGACAGAACCATAGAAGACTTAGGAAATATGTATCCTGCTATGCAGAGTTTATCGGTTGTTCCTATTGGTCTTACTGATTTTAGAAAAAATCTAAAAAAACTGGAACTTTTTGAAAGAGAAGAATCACTATCAGTTGTTAAGCAGATAGAGGGATGGCAGGAAAAATTCCTTAAAAAATATGGCACAAGATTTGTACATGCAAGTGATGAGTGGTATATAAAGGCTGGTTTAAGTGTTCCTGAAGCTGATTATTATGAGGGTTATGGTCAGATAGAAAACGGAGTCGGTATAATAAGATCCTTTATAGATGAGTTTAACGAGAGACTCGAAGAATTGAAAGAAAGCGACTTTGTAGCTCTCCATAAGAAAAAGTGCGCTATTATATCCGGAGTTTTGGCAGCAGGTTACATGGGAGATTGTACTTCTAAGATAAAAAAGTACATGGATATAGATGTAGAAGTTTTTGTTATACAAAACGATTTTTTTGGGAGAGATATAACTGTAACAGGTCTTGTAACAGGTCAAGATATTATAAAGCAGCTTGGCGGGATTGTCCCTGAAAATGTAAGAAGACCTGACGAATCCAACAGAATAATAAAGGACTACGAGGCTGCACCGATACATGATATAAGTGAAATAGAAGCGATACTTATACCTACCTCTATGTTAAAGGCTGATGAAGATATATTTTTAGATGATCTTAGTGTCAATGATATATCAAAAGCTTTACAAAGAGAGGTGTATATTGTACAATCTAACGGCATGGATTTTTTGAATAAAGTCTGTGAATTAAATGAATAGTAAGTGAGGAAAATAAAATGGCAAGACCTATAGTTGCCATAGTCGGCAGGCCTAATGTTGGTAAATCCACATTGTTTAATATGCTGGCAGGTGAAAGAATATCTATAGTTAAGGATACACCGGGTGTTACAAGAGATAGAATTTATGCCGATGTAAGTTGGCTTAAATATAATTTTACTATAGTAGATACAGGTGGTATAGAGCCTGATTCAAACGATAAGATTCTAAAATCCATGAGAGAACAGGCAGAGATTGCTATAGATTTGGCGGATGTAGTACTGTTTCTTACAGATGTTCGTGAGGGAATGGTTGATGCAGACATTAAAGTCGCTCAGATGCTCAGAAAAGCAAAGAAGAAAATAGTACTTGTAGTCAATAAGGTTGATAATTTTGAAAAGTATGAGGCGGATGTCTACGAGTTTTATAATTTGGGCTTAGGAGAACCTATGCCTATTTCTGCTGTTTCAAAGCTGGGTATCGGGGATATGCTCGATGAGCTTGTAAAGCACTTTTATGAAAATGCAGAGGAAGAAGAGGATGACAGACCTAGAATTGCAATAATCGGAAAGCCAAATGTTGGTAAATCTTCTATAATTAACAAGCTTCTTGGAGAAGAAAGAGTGATAGTGTCCGATGTTGCAGGTACAACCCGAGATGCCATAGACACTGTCGTTAGAAGAAACGGTAAAGACTATGTATTTATAGATACAGCCGGACTTAGGAGAAAGGCAAAAGTAAAGGATGAGATAGAGAGATACTCTATCATAAGAACTGTGTCAGCAGTTGAAAGGTCCGATGTAGCAGTCCTTGTTATCGATGCTTCTGAAGGTGTTACAGAGCAGGATGCAAAGATTGCCGGTATAGCTCATGATCGTGGAAGAGGTATGATCATAGTTGTCAATAAATGGGACTTAATAGAGAAGGATAATCACTCTGTTAAAAAGTATACTGAAAATATACGAAAAATACTTGCTTTTATGCCATATGCTGAGATTATTTTCGTATCAGCTGTTACAGGACAGAGATTAAATAAGCTTTTTGACTTGATAGAAGTTGTCATTCAGAATCATAATCTAAGAGTATCTACAGGAGTTCTCAATGATATACTTACTGAGGCAGTAGCGCTTCAGCAGCCGCCTACAGATAAGGGAAGAAGATTAAAGATTTACTATATGACACAGGTTAGTGTTAAGCCGCCTACCTTTGTTATATTTGTAAACAGTAAGAAAATCATGCATTACTCTTATACCAGGTATCTAGAGAATAAAATAAGAGAAGCCTTCGGTTTTAGCGGAACACCCCTTAAGTTCATAGTTAGGGAACGTAAGGATGATTAATTGAGAGGATGGAAAGATTTTATGCCTGAAGTATTAAAATATATTATTTGCCTTGTGACCGGATATCTGATTGGAAGTATATCAAACGGTCTTTTGATGGCAAAGATAAAGGGTGTTGACTTAAGAAGCCAGGGAAGCGGCGGAACCGGTACAACCAATGTTTTAAGGACTATGGGAAAGCTTGCGGCTCTCATTACATTTGTAGGAGATTTAGCAAAGGTTATAGTACCAATAGTGTTAATAAGAATTTTCTTTGGAACAGACCAGGATTGGTATCTTTTAAGTCTTTGCTACGGACTTGCAGCTGTTATCGGACATTGTTATCCGGTGTACTATGGTTTTAAAGGTGGTAAGGGAATTGCGGTTACAACGGCACTTATCTGTGCAACCTCACACCCTATGGTCATAATATGCGGTGTTATAGCATTTGTAACGGTTGTAGTTCTTACCAGATACGTATCTGTGGGATCTTTGGTTATAGTGCCATGGGTATTGGTTCTTAATACTTGTGTTTATCATCTTCATGATAAGTATTTTATATATATGCTTATAATAAGTCTTTTAATAACAGCCCTGGATTACTTTAGACACAGACAAAATATAGTCAGACTGATACATGGTGAAGAAAACAAGCTTTTTTGATATATTTAACATTTTTTACACATATTAAAATTAAAATCGTTTTTATGTTTAAGCTGTTATAGGTTTTTGATTTGATTTTGTATAGATGTATCTTTATATTAGGATTTTGGTTATTAATATTATACATTATATTATAAAAGAAAGAGAGGTAAATGTAAGGTGATTGAGGTTAAGCATCTTATCAAACGATACGGTAAGCATGCTGCCGTTAATGATTTATCATTTACGGTAGAAAATGGGAAGGTTGTAGGATTTTTAGGACCGAATGGTGCAGGAAAATCAACAACCATGAATATGATTACAGGTTATACAGCTCCTACAGAGGGTCATATACTGGTGGATGGAGTGGATATAGCAGATAATCCGTCTGTTGCCAAAAAGAATATTGGCTATCTTCCTGAGATTCCTCCCTTGTATCCGGATCTTCGTGTAAGAGAATACTTAAATTTCGTAGCTGAAATTAAGGGCGTTAAGAGAAAAGATCGTTCTAAGATGGTTAACGAGATTATGAGCAGGGTAAAGATAGTAGACGTAAGTGAACGTCTTATAAGACATCTTTCAAAGGGATATAAGCAGAGAGTGGGCCTTGCTGAGGCTATGATGAATTATCCTAGTATGATAATCTTAGACGAGCCATCTGTAGGTCTTGACCCTGGACAGACTATAGAAATGCGTGAGATTATAAAGGATCTTGCTAAGGAGCATACTGTTCTTTTAAGCTCGCATATTATGCAGGAAATAAGTGCAGTTTGCAATGAGGTTATAATCATCAATGAAGGTAAGATTATTACTATTGATACTCCTCAGAATATAGTAGATCGCATGAATACAAACAGTGGACTTCATCTCGTTATCAAAGCCACAAAAGAAGAGGCTAAGAGTGTGCTCAGAAATATTACTGAGATTGTAGATGTTAAGTATGATGAAATCTGCGAAGATGGCTGTATAGGTATGATGCTTTATACCAGAGACGGTATAGATATCAGAGAAAGAGTTTTTTATATGCTTGCTGAAGCAAAGCTTCCTTTACTTTCCATGGGTAAGGAAGAGCTTACTTTGGAACAGGCGTTTATCAGACTTACAGGAGAGGGCTCCAGACAGTTTGGTGGAAGGAAAACAAAGAAAGGAGAAAAGAAGTAATGTTTGCTATTTATAAAAAAGAATTATTACAATACTTTACATCCATGATTGGCTTTGTATTTCTTTCGTTTTTCCTGGTTATCCTTGGTATATATTTCTGGTTTTCCAATATTGCGGGAGCCAGCGGAAACTTCGAACAAACCCTTGGTAACGTTACATTTCTCTTTATAATATTAATGCCGATAATAACCATGAGAGTTATCGCAGAAGAAAACAGACAGAAGACCGATCAGCTTCTTTTGACTTCTCCTGTTTCGGTAACAAAGGTTGTATGGGGTAAGTTTTTAGCTATAGTTTCCCTTTATGCAGCAATAGTTCTGGTTATATCTACATATCCACTGTTTTTAAAGCATTACAATAACGAGATATTTTTATCCAGTGCTTATAGTGGAATTATCGGATTTTTCCTTTTAGGATGTGCTTATATAGCTATTGGTATGTTTTTATCATCACTTACAGAAAGTCAGCTTATAGCAGCTGTTCTTTCCTTCATCGTTATGATAATAACATATATTATGCCGACACTTACAGGTATGCTTCCATCGGACGGTAAGAGTCAGGTTATCATAGTAGCTGTTGTATGGATATTGGTTTGCGTGGCTTCTTACTCAGCTATGAAAAATGTATTTGTTTCTGTTCTTCTTGCTATATTCGGTGAAGGCGCTGTATTTATCATATATGGTATGAATCCAAAGCTTTATGACAGTCTTATAGTTAAGATATTGAATGCATTTTCGGTAGCGGCCAGATATGACGATTTTACTCTTGGAATACTTGAAGTAAACTCTATAGTTTATTATCTGAGTATAATACTTATCTTTGTATATCTGACCATACAGATGATCAATCGTAAAAGATTTAATTAAATCTTCTATAATACCAGATTAAGGAGGTGCATTTAGCTTTGAGCAAGAAAAATAAAAACAAAAATATAAGTAATAATCAAGAAAATATAAATGAAGAAGTATTAAAAGAAGAAGCAGTAAAAAAAGAAACTGTACAAGAAGAAATACTAGAAGAAAATGTGAAAGAAGAGCCTGTTCAAAAGAAGGTAGATGAGGAAGATAGTGAGAAAAAGACACAGTCTAAATTCGTAAAATCCTTTACAAACCGTAGATTTACGGCCGGTGTTTACTCTACCATCATATCAGTTATTCTGGTAGCAGTTGTAGTAGTATTAAACCTTGCCATGAACAATCTAAAACTTTCATACGACCTTACTGCAGGTGGTCTTTACTCACTCTCGGACGAAGCTGTTAAGATAGTTAAGGAGATAGATACACCTATTACTATATACTATCTGGTAACAGAAACAGGTGTTGATGAGAGAATCAAGAATTCCATATATGGTTTTGAAGATATCAACAAGAATGTAAAGATAGTAGAGCAGGATCCGGTGCTTTATCCTGCTTTCGGTGAGAAGTATGGAATAGAAGATAAGCTTGCAAGTAATGATGTTATTGTTGTTAATGATGAGACTAATATTGCTCAGTATATATCTAACGACAAGCTTTACTTTATGGCTTACGCATCGGATGAATCCATGAATGGTGAGACTCTTGATACCGAAGGACGTATAGTATCAGCTATACAGTACGTCATGAGTGGTAAGAAAAATAAGGTTTACTGTACTCAGGGTCATGGAGAAACCGTATTTGGTGATGATTATATGGATGCCCTTGAGAAACTTAATACTGATGCATATTCTCTCAATCTTACCACTAAGGGAGAGATCCCTGAGGATTGCGATGTTCTCTTTATAGGAGGGCCTCAGAAGGACTTTAAGGATTCAGAAACCGAACTTGTGTTAGAGTATCTCAAAGATGGTGGAGATGCTATCATACTTACAGCAGATACCTATGCAAAGTACTCAGATAACAAGATGAAGAATTTTGACAGAATCCTTGATTACTACGGCGTTGAAGTTATGCGTGGTTATGTGTATGAAGGAGCGGGACACTATTATCAGACACAGAATTATGTAGTTCCGACTATCAATACCGATTCTGAATATATGAAGGACTTAGGTAAGGATAGCGTTATAATAGCTGCTGCTGAAGGCTTAAAGCTTCAGGATAAGGCTCTTAGAAACTCTCTTACAAGAACAGTTCTTCTGTCTACATCCGATGAATCCTATCTTAAGAAGGATGTAGAGTCAGGAGAGACCGAAAAGGAAGATGAGGATATAGACGGTCCTATAAACATCGGAATTCTCTTAAATGATAAGACAGGTGATGATGAGTCCAATGTAGTAGTATATTCATCATATTACTTCATTATGGATAACGGAAACGGTACTGTATATAATCCGTCAGTAGATAATGTAAAGCTTATAAGCAATGCTGTAAGTAACATGATTAGCTCTGAGGTAAATGCTGTATCACTTCCTCCTAAGAGCTTGGAAAATGTAACGGTAACCATTCCTGTAAGAGATAGTATCGTATTTGCGGTTATTCTTATTATAGCTTTACCAGGTATACTGCTCATGTCAGGCTTCGTTATCTGGCTTTACAGAAGAAAGAAATAATTATTAATTCATAGTATCTATGCTTAAAAAGGAAATGTGAAATGAATAACAAAACAAAAAATTTGCTTACTATAGTGGGACTTTTAGTTATACTTGGTGCCATAGTTGCTCTTTATATGTTTTCTGTTAAAAAGAAGGAGTCAGAAAAAGAGGAGACTAAGCAAAAGGAGATAACTGTATTTAAAGTAAATGAAGATGATTTAAAGAAAATCACTTATAAGAATAAAAACGGAGAAGTAACTCTGATAAAGAATGATGATGGTGAGTGGAGAAATGAAGCTTCAAAGGATATTGAATTAAACTCTTTATACACCTCACAGATGTCTTCTGATGCTTCTAAGATGATTGGAACCGATGAAATAAAGCTTGAGAAGGGTGCAAGTCTTAAGCCTTACGGACTTAAGAAGCCTGCACTTGAAGTTGATGTTGAAACATCAGATGACAAGTTTACATTTTACGTAGGTGATGAATCCATATCAGCCGGTGGAAGATATGCTTATACATCTAAGGATAAGAGTAAGCTCTATATCATAGGAACCGGAATATATAAGGATTTTGATTATAAAGCAAATCAGCTTATCAAAGTTATGAAGTTTCCTTCAATTACAGCTAATAGTATCACATACTTTAAGTCAGAGCCGGATGGTGGAGATGATTTTGAGGTTTCCGCCAATGATATAAAAGAATTCGCGGATTACTCTAAGTGGAAGGTGACAGAGCCTTTTGAAAATCCTCTTCCGGGAGATGATCATTACTTAGGTAATCTTATGAATATGTTTGAAAGTGTAGTTTTATCAGAGTGTGTTGTCTACGATCCAGACGAAAAGGACCTGAAAAAGTACGGACTTGATAAGCCAAACTCAAAGATTACCGTTAAGTATGTAGATGCTGAAACCGAAAAAAATACAACACTCAAGATAAAGCTTGGAAGTAAAACAGATGATCAATATATCTATGCCATGACAGACTTATCAGATTCTATTTTTACTATAGATGCTATTAAGATTGAATCTTTGGGTAATCCTGATATACTTACGTACGTTGCTGATTACTTTATAATAAAGCCTGTTGATGAGCTTACTCACTTAGAGCTTAAGGGCGATAAGGATATGGAATTTGAAGTAAAGGCCTCCAATGATAAGATTAAAGTAAGTAAGGGTGACTCAAAAGAAGCTGACAGCGATGAATTCTCAAAGGCATATGAGCTCTTCCTTAGTCTTTCACCGGTTGGACTGGTAAAGAAATCTGATATTAAGGGTGAAGATAAAATAGAAAAGTCAGCAGTGTTTAATTATGGTGATGAAGAGATAAAGCTTGAGTTTTACAATTATGATGGAGATAATTTCTATCGAATTGCTGTAAACGGCAAGATGACCGGGCTTCTGGTGGATATATCAGAGGTGAATTATTACTATAAGAGCATGGCTAAAGTTTAATACAACAATAATAAGGAGAAACAAGTGAGTTCAATAAGATTATATAATACACTTACCAATAAAAACGACGAATTAAAACCAATTAATCCACCTGAAGTAAAGATGTATACCTGTGGACCGACAGTATATCATTATGCTCACATAGGTAATTTAAGAAGCTATATAATGGAGGACATCCTTGAGAAATTCTTAAATTATGCAGGGTACAGAGTAAACCGTGTTATGAATATTACAGATGTGGGACACCTTACATCAGATGCAGATACAGGCGAAGATAAGATGCTTAAGGGAGCAAAAAGAGAAAAGAAAAGCGTTATGGAAATTGCAAAATATTACGAAGACGCATTTTTTGATGATTGCTCTAAGTTAAATATAAAAAAGCCTGATACTGTTGAGCCTGCTACAGATTGTATACCGGATTTTATAAATGTTATAGATGCTCTCGAGAAAAAGCACTATGCTTACAGAGCAGGAGGTAATGTTTACTTTGATACTTCTAAATTAAAAACTTACTATCAGCTTTCAAATCAGGATGAGGAAGAACTTAAAGATGCAGTTCGAGAGGATGTTACGGTTGATTCCAATAAGAAAAATAAAACGGACTTCGTTCTCTGGTTTACTAAGTCCAAGTTTGATAATCAGGAATTAAAGTGGGATAGTCCATGGGGCACAGGGTATCCCGGATGGCATATAGAGTGCTCTTGTATCGGCATGAAGCACTTAGGAGAAACCTTAGATATACACTGTGGTGGAGTTGATAATATATTTCCTCATCATACCAATGAAATAGCACAGAGTGAAGCATATGTGGGTCATAAGTGGTGTAATCATTGGTTTCATGTTGCACACCTAAATGTTGACAGCGGAAAAATGAGTAAATCTGCAGATAATTTCCTTACAGTATCGCTTCTTGAAGAAAAAGGTTATAATCCACTTGCATACAGGTATTTCTGTTTACAATCTCATTACAGAAAGCCGCTTGTGTTTTCTTTTGAAAACTTGGACAATGCAGCCAGAAGCTATGAAAAGCTATTAAAGAGACTTTCTGTCCTTATAAAGGATGTTGAAGCTAAAACAGGAGAGCCTTATAAGGTAAAGGAAATAGAAGAGCCTGAAAAAAGTGCTACATGTAAATTCGATGAAGTTTATAAAGAATTCAGAGAAAAGTTTAATGATGCACTTGGTAACGATCTCAATACCGCAGCCGCATTTACAGTACTTTATGATGTATTAAAAGCTGATATCTGTAGCAATGCAAAGCTTATAATAGTTAATGATTTTGATAAGGTATTTTCTCTTAATCTGATAGATGAAGCTATGAAAATCGGAGATGATAGCACAGTTACAATTGATGCGGACCTTGAAGGCTATATACTATCTAAGATAGAAGAGAGGAAGCAGGCTAAAAAGGCAAAGGATTTTGCGAAAGCCGATGCAATCAGGGATGAGCTAAAGGAAAAAGGTATAGAACTTAAGGATACCAGAGAAGGTACTACTTATACATTAGTATAAAAAATCGAGTAGGGAAGATTTTATCTTCCCTACTCGTTTATTTATATTAGAATTCAAGTGGTAAATTATTAACCCATAACAACGGTTACATCATAGTTTTCAACACCCTTCTCATAAGGAATTACAGTAGTGTTTTCATACTCTTTACCGTTTACGATAAGCTTCTTAACACCCTTTTCAACACCGTTTGGATTCTCTACCTTGATATTGTAGATTCCTTCGCGATACTTACGAGACATGGTAAATCCGTCACCCATCTCAGATGGAATACATGGATCTATAGAAAGACCTTTAAGTGTAGGATATACACCAAGGATGTACTGGCTGACATTTACGAATGTCCAGGCAGCAGTACCTGTAAGCCATGAGTTCTTAGCCTGACCGAAGAAGTGAGCGTCCTTACCTGCAATCATCTGTGAGTAAACATAAGGCTCTGTGCAGTGAATCTCGCTTATATCCTCGATGTAAGCAGGACAGGTTTTCTTATATATTTCAAATGCTCTGTTACCACGTCCGATAACTGTTTCAGCACATGAAATCCAAGGATTGTTATGACAGAAAATACCTGCATTCTCTTTGTATCCCGGTGGATAAGAAGAAATCTCACCAAGTTCAAGATGATACTTAGTATAAGGTGGCTGAAGAAGAACAATACCATACTTTGTATCGAGCTTCTCTTTAACAGAATCAAGAGCTCTCTGAGCTTCGCCTGACTCAACACCAACGCCTGCAAGTACACAGAATCCCTGTGGTTCAATAAAGATCTGACCTTCTTCGCACTCCTTAGATCCTATCTTCTTACCGTAAGCGTCGTATGCACGTACGAACCAATCGCCGTCCCAGCCTGCATCTAAGAGAGCATCAGTCATGTCTGCTACTTCCTTGCGAGCTCTTTGAGCTTCAGCATCATCACCTGTAAATTCACAAAGATCTGCGTATTCATTACCGTATTTAACAAACATACCACCGATAAATACTGATTCTGCAACAGGGCCTTCGCTAGGACCAAAGGTCTGGAATGATTCACCCGGCTGCTCTGAGAAGCAGTTAAGGTTAAGGCAGTCGTTCCAATCAGCACGTCCGATAAGAGGAAGCTTATTAGGACCTTTATGATTTACTATATAATCAAATGAACGCTTTAAGTGTCCCATGAGAGGAACTGCTTTTGAAACATCATTATCGAATGGTACCATCTCATCTAAGATAGAAGTATCGCCAGTTTCTCTTACGTAAGCAGAAGTTCCTGCGATAAGCCAAAGTGGATCGTCGTTGAAACCTGAACCGATATCAGCATTTCCCTTCTTTGTAAGTGGCTGATACTGATGATAAGCACTTCCGTCTTCAAACTGAGTTGAAGCTATATCAATGATTCTTTCTCTTGCACGCTCAGGTATGAGATGAACGAAACCGAGAAGATCCTGACAGGAATCTCTGAAGCCCATGCCACGACCGATACCAGATTCGTAGTAGGAAGCAGAACGTGACATGTTAAATGTAACCATACACTGATACTGATTCCAGATATTAACCATACGATCAAGCTTTTCTTCTTTTGACTTAACTGTAAACTTAGAAAGAAGATTTTCCCAGTTAGCATTTAACTCTGCAAATGCTTTGTCAACCTGCTCATCAGTCTTAAACTTATCAAGAAGAGCAGTAGCAGGTGCTTTATTGATAACGTTAGGAGCACTAAACTTCTGATCTACAGGATTTTCACAATATCCGAGAACAAAGATAAGACTCTTTGACTCACCCGGCTTAAGTGTTATATTAATCTGCTGTGAAGCGATAGGATACCATCCACTTGCAACTGAATTATGTGATGCACCTTCCTCAAGAACCTGTGGGTCTGAAGTAGGACGATATGCACCTAAGAACTCATCGCGACTTGTATCAAAACCATCTACAGGAACGTTAACAGCATAAACAGCATAATGATTACGACGTTCACGATACTCTGTCTTATGGTAAATTACAGCACCATCATTTTCTATTTCAACTTCACCTGTATTTAAGTTACGCTGGAAGTTCTGCATATCATCCAATGCATTCCAAAGACAGAATTCTACATAAGAGAATACTGAAAATGTCTTATCTGCATCAGAATCGTTAGTGAACTTAAGACGGTTAACTTCACATGTATCATTAACAGGTACAAAAGCAAGTAAATCAGCCTTTAATCCATTCTTAGAAGATGAAAACTTTGAGTATCCCATACCATGACGACACTCATAAGTATCAAGCTCTGTACGAACAGGCTGCCAAGCAGGATTCCATACTGTATCCCCATCCTTTATATAGAAGTAACGACCACCCTCATCATTTGGGATGTTGTTGTAGCGGTATCTGGTAAGACGAAGTAGCTTAGCGTCCTTATAAAAACTATACCCTCCGCAAGTGTTTGAAATTAGTGAAAAGAAGCTGTTGCTTCCTAAGTAGTTGATCCATGGAAGTGGTGTTTTTGGTGTAGTAATGACATATTCCTTATTTGGATCATCAAAGTAACCAAATTTCATTGTATCCTCCGTTCTGCCCTTTAGGCGTAGTAATATTGACGCAAAATATACAGCAAAAAGCCGTTTGTGTGTAAGATACATAACAAACGGCTTTATAGCACTATATTCACGTACACACTTATACTAAAGATTATAATACATTAATATCTTAAAATCAATACAGTCTTTAATATAATTGTAATAATTTATAAATCACTTAACAACCACCTTAATCTTAGTATAGATTGAAGAGTTATAACTGACACTTACCTGGGTTTTACCTTTTTTAAGACCCTTTATAACACCTTTTTTGCTTACGGAAGCTACGGCTTTGTTGGAAACAGAGTACTTAATATCGGATTTTACGCTGTTTAGAGCAGAAGTAGGTGTGGTACTTATGTTTAACTTGATTTTTTTCTTTTTACCTTTTTTTAATTTAATTATTTGCTTCTTAGCTGATATTGAGTTTACTTTAATGTTTGATTGACTTCCTGAGTCAGAAGAGGAATCTCCTGAGCTCTTTGATGAGTTTGAATTATCGGAAGAAGATGAGGAACTTGAGGATGAAGAGGAGCTTTTTGAGTTTCCGGAAATGTTTATATGATTTATAGCAACCTCACCGCCGTCAGGATTATCATATACATATCCTGTTTCTACAGCTGCTAAGTCCTTTGCCTGGACTCTTATCTTTACAGTATCCTGGTTTGATGCAGCGTCCGGAAGAGTAGCAGAAATCTTTTGCATGGTTTTATTTTTTGAAATTGATACATCTGAACCTGAAATCTTAGAAAATGAAGTTGATGAACCGGTTGCATAGGATACACAGAAGTTTTTAAGGCCTTTCTTTGTTGCTCCTATGTAAGCAGAAAATGTAACACTCTCGTAGCCCTTAGTGGAAAGAACAATTTCAAAATAAGGAGTGGTATCCTTAGCCCAGAGATTTTTCTTTCCGGCAGTCATTGCAGGTTCTTTTAATTCCTTTGAGTCAACTGAACAGTAATAATCTTCACTTGTCCACTCTAGTTTTCTGAGAGTAGAACCGTCAAGAGATGCGTAAATCTTTGCACTTCCTGAAGTAAAAGAATAACCGGTCTTTTTAGAACCGTACTTTGTATTATTTAATTCCAGGCTTTCCGGGTCAGTTGGATCTGACTCTACGTCGGAAGTACCGGAATAGGTATAATCAAGTGAAGCTATGGTGGAAGCAGCCTTTGAAAATGCAGGATTAATAAATGCTCCGGATATTATCAGACTTAAAGCAGATATACAGGTTGTTGCCTTTTTTAAAAATGATTTAATCATAATAAACCTCGCTTTCGTTGTTTTATTTCAATTTTATATATATAATAAACTATATTTATTATATAGTTTTGATAATAAAAATATACATAGAAATTTTTACATTTTTTTGTCAAGATATGGACAAAAATGGTACAAATCTGTTACTATCTAATAAGATTATTGAAAGAGGTTAACAAGAGATGTAAAACATCTCTTTGAATCACGGCGCGAAAAGACTCGCAAGCGAGTCTTGACAAGTATGTTATTTAGAAAGGGTATTAGAGGATTTATGGTATGACTAAGTTGATAAGTATTATTTTATTAATCGTATCCAGGGTTAAGATAGTCCTTAAAAAGAATAACGAAGATAATATTGCTGCATTATCAGGCTTATCTGCTTTATTTTTAATATTATCCATAGTACCTTTAATTATGTTTATTATTTCTATCGCATACATTGTAGCAGGAAGTAAATTCAACATGACTACTCCAACTCAGATACAATCCTCAAGTGAGTTGATAGCGTACTTTATTGGTGAAATAATAAAAGCCGGGAAAAATGCATCGGGAGCTGCTATTTATACAGCGATTATGGCACTATGGTCAGCAGGAAAGGGGATATTTACCGTAACTGACGGTATAAGGAGAATATATAAAATTCCGGAAAAACGCAATTGGCTTATGAGAAGGATTATATCCATGGGTTATATTATTGTTATGCTTTTAATATTTGTACTTGGATTTTTGCTTATGATTTTTTCATCATATATCGGAATGAATCTGGAAAGGAATCTTTTCAATCATTCTCCCGGATTTGCTACTGTTTATTTTTTTCGCTATATTATAGTCTTTTTGGCTATGTCTTTTTTGTTGACTTTATACATAAAGCTGTACTTGAGAAGAAGAGTTTCTGATAAGAGATATTCCAGAATAAGAGCGATATACCCCGGCGTTGCTGTGGATATCCTATGTTGGATGGTCATTACCAAGGGGGTTGAAATATATAACAGCGAATTTGCTACTACATCTGTATATGGTAGCTTGGGAGCAGTTATGATTTGGGTTATGTGGGTGTACTTCTCCATGTATCTTTTACTTTTTGGAGTTCAGCTTAATTATTTGTGCAGAGACATATTTGCTGATATGAGACTGTTTAAGCTGACTCTTCCGGGAAAGATTAAGGAGAAAAGAAACAATAAAAAGATGGGGTGATATGATTATGGAAAATAATAATAGCATAAAAAGAATTTTTAAATCACTTTCATTTAAAGTTCCTATGATTTTTATTATCAGTTTTATAATCATTTATACTGCAATTAGCATAATAATAATCTTTAGGGTTAAAAAACAGACTTTGGATGAATATGCTCGATTTGCCGAAGGTATAACCAATATGATGAAGGGTTATATCGATCCTGATATGCTAGACGAGTATAAAGAAAAGAATTATGAATTGCAGGAGTACAAGGATATAAAAGAAAAGTTTGAGAGTATAAAAAACAATCATCCAGGTGTTAAGTTTTTATACATATTTCAGTTTGATTCAAAGGGAGTAAGTTGTATTATAGATCTTGAAACCGAAGGTGAGATTACTTATGAGCCGGGTTCTGTGCATAAATTGGATAAACCATTAAAAAAATATGAAAAAAAACTCATAGCAGGAGAAGAAATACCTATAGTTTATGGAGAAATGAGAGACGGAAAACTTTTGACTTATCTTAAACCGGTTTATGGAGATGATGGTAAATGTACCGGTTATTTGGGTGTGGATTTTTCTTTGGATGGACTAAATAAGAGAGTAAATAGATTTGTGATTGATGTTGCTATTATAATGATATTACTTATGTTTGCGATACTTGTAATTGATGGTTTGGTTGTTCATAAGATGGTTACAGGTCCTCTTGAAAGGATATCTAAGGGAATCGACTCATTTTCTTTTGATTCTGAAGAAAATCACTTTAAAAACATAAGAACCATGGAAGAACTCGAGATTAAGTCAGACGATGAGATTGAAAAGCTTAATAATACAATAATAGCTATACTTAAAAAGAGCTTTTATTATCTTACTCACTTAAATATAGCAAAGAAAGATATAATTGACAAAGATGAAGAAATTGATAATATAACTACTGAGGCTTATCATGATTCTATGACAGGTGTGGGAAATAAGGTTTCTTTAAAGAAGTTGAAGGAAGAGATTGAAAAAGAGATAAAAAACCAAAATGCGCGCTTTGCGATAATTATGGCAGATATTAACAATCTCAAATTCGTAAATGATACATATGGTCATGATAAGGGTGATGAATATATAATCGGCTGTTGCTCATTGATGAAGGGAATTTTTAAAAATGAGAATATTTTCAGAACAGGTGGAGATGAGTTTGTTACTGTACTAATGGGAAAGGACTATGAAGAAAGGGATGAAAAGCTGCGTGCTTTGAAGGATCGCTTTAATACAGCCTACAATACTGATGGTATAGAAGAATGGGAAAGGTACAGCGCATCTCTGGGATTTGCAGAGTATGTAGAGGATGACAAGTCTTTTAAGCAGGTGTTAAAGCGTGCTGACAAGGATATGTATAAGAAGAAGACAGAATTTAAAAAGAAGTACGGAAGCTACAGATAAAACTTCTTCACAATTAAAACACAAAACTATGTTAGTATTTCAAAGCTGATGATTACCTTAACAATCTAAAGCTCATTAAAAATATGAGCAAATGATTAACAATAAGGGTGCTTATAATTGGGAGCGAATCAGACAACCCCTTATTATCAAATAAATGTATTTAGGAAATATAAGCGTTCCCGGAATGGAGAAATTATTATGAATGACGAAATGAACGACGATATAAATGAAGAAATGAATGGCAAAATTAATGAAGAAATAAATGAAGAAACGTATTTCGAAATTAATGATGAAAATAAAACAGATGAGAATACAACTGATAACAGACCTTCCTATACGGGAGAATATGGAAATGTCGTAATGGGAGAGCGTTATCAGCCTACTCAAAGTACCAATCCACAGGATAATCAAGGTGCGAATCAGATGAGTTTAGAGGATGAATCGTATAATACTAATCAGATGAATGAGTCGTCTTATTATAATTATAACGGGGATGGCAATACAAGTAATCCTTACAATTCCCATAACCCTAATAACCTTAATAACACTAATAACCCTAATAATTACGAAACTCCTAATAATCCTAACAGTTTCTACGAAACACACAATGAGTTTGAGCAATATAATCCATATGATTATAGGAATAATGATAATAAAAATGAAAGCACTAAAGAGTCAAAGGGACTTACCAATGTTTTTATATCAGCGATTATCTTCGGACTTGTTGCAGGCGGAGTCTTTTTGTTGGTTTGTTTTATTGGAGGTATTACATTAAAGACCAATAAAACTTCGAATCGAACAATTCAAAATACTAATGGAGATGAAATATACAATAATAACTCAGGTGACATTGCTGTTGTTACTACAAACTCAGGAGTGGAAAAGTCAGTTACAGAGATAGTTGACGAAACCATGCCTGCCATGACAAAGATTGTCAGTACTGAAGAGGGAAAAAGTTATTATGACATATTTGGCAATAATTACGGAACAAGGGAAGCTCGCTACGCAGGTTCCGGATTTATAATTTCAAAGAGCTCTGAAGAGATTCTTATCGCTACAAATAACCACGTTGTTGAGAATGCTAAAAAGATTTCCTGTCAGTTTATAGATGATGAGGTTTATGAAGCTTATGTAAAGGGAACTAATCCGAGTCATGACATAGGAGTGATTGCCATAAAGCTTAAAGATCTTAAGGATTCGACTCTTGACAAGATTAGAGTATGTACCTTAGGTGATTCCGACAATATGAAGGTTGGAGAAAAGGTTGTAGCAATCGGTAATTCTTTAGGTTATGGTCAGTCGGTAACAGTAGGTTACTTAAGTGCAAAGGACAGAGTTATAGCCTCTGTGGATGAAGAGGGAAATAAAAAGACTGATAATGAGCCTGTACTACAGACTGATGCGGCTATTAATCCGGGTAACAGCGGAGGTCCGCTTCTTAATACCAGAGGGGAGGTTATAGGTATCAATTCAGCAAAGGCTCTTGATACTAAAATCGAAGGTGTTTGTTATGCGATTCCTATATCCGATGTAATCGATATCATCAATGATCTTCTTAACAACAAGGTTTTAAATGAAGATGAAAAGGGATATCTTGGGATAATAGGAATCAGCGTAAGCAATGCAAATACCAATATTGACCTTCCGGATGGTGTGTATATACAGGAAATATCCGAGGATGGAGCGGCTTATGATGCTAAGCTGCAGGTGGGAGATATCATTACAAAGATAGATAAAGAAACAGTAACAACGATTGAAAAGGTTCAGGAAGAAGTAACCAGACATGCTATAGGAGAAGTGATAAAGGTTACTTATCTAAGACTGGAGGACGGAGAGTATAAGGAGCACACTGTTGATGTTAAGCTTAAAGGTGTATCAACACTCGACAAATTAAATGATTCACCATCTCCTTCACCTACTCCTGCTTCCGGAAATGATTTCTTCGGTGGAGGTATCTGGTAAGATACTAGGTGTAAAGACATGAATAATGAAAAAGAAAACATTGAAAATGAAAATACACAGATAGATAACAGTAGCATTAAATCTTCTAAAAAAATAATAAAAAAAGCAGGTTACGTGATAATATCATTCTTATGGTTTATCATAGTAACCTGTATAGAATATGTTGCAATAGAGATTTTCTTAGATTCAGACATTAAAGAGATAGGTCTGGAGTTTGCTCTTAAAAATATCGCTTTTATCGCAATATTTAATATTATTATAGTATCACTGTTTCAAAGAATAAAAATTGGCTTGCTTATATCCGAAGTTTTATTTTTGGTTGTAGGTCTGGCCAATTATTTTGTGTTGCAATTCAGAGGCTACGGAGTGGTTATGATGGATTTTTATTCCATACAAACTGCCGGAAATGTAGCTGATAACTATTCTTATAAACTTGAAAAGCCCTTCTTTATTGGAACGGCTGTTTTTGTGTTTCTTTTTGTTATTACCCTTTTGCTTAGGAAAAGCAAACATAAGTATTTCAGCCTTCAAGGTCTTTTGCCTGCTTTTGGTGGCATAATTATAGCAGTTGGATTTATTGTTTCCATCAATGTAAGTGATTATTTCTTTAAAGATGTTACATCTCTTTCATGGGATCACAGAGTCGGTATGAATACCTGTGGTTATTTACTTTACGCTGTTTCCAATGCAACCAGGTACAGTGTAGAAGAGCCTAAGGGATACTCTCAAGCGGAGGCTGACAGAGTTCTTGGAGAGCACGCCGGGTCTGATGAAGAGTATTTTGAGCCTTCTTCCGGAAAAAAGCCTAATATAATTCTTATTATGAACGAGGCTTACTCAGACTTAAGTGTTTTGGGAAATATATCAACAAACAAGTCCTATAACTCATTTTACACTTCCCTTAAAAAGAATACGGTAAAAGGTTATCTTGAGACATCTGTATACGGAGGATATACATCCATATCGGAATTTGAGTTTTTAAGCGGTCTTTCGAAATCAAAAATTCCGGGTAATCCTTATTTACAATATATAAAAGATGATTTTCCTAATCTTATAACCTGTTTAAAGGCTTGTGGCTATGAAAAAGCTTATGCAGTTCATCCTTACAATGCTTCAGGATATAACAGAAATCGCGTCTATCCTCTTCTTGGATTTAATGAGTTTTTTGATGTAGAGGAGTTTAGAGATTGCAAGAAAACAAGAGGAAAGTATGTTTCGGATGAGGATGACTTTAGCTATGTAAGAAAGCTTTACGAAGAAAAGGAAGAGGGAGAGAGCTTACTGGTTTTCAATGTTACTATGCAGAATCATAATCCATATACATTAAACAATGATTTTGATGTTAACGAGAAGATTCGTATAACCAGTCTTCAAAATGAGACACAGGCAGAAGAATATCTTACCTGTATACGTGCCAGTGATAAAGCACTTGAGAATATGGTTAAGTATTTTGAAAAACAGGATGAACCAACAGTAATTCTTATGTTTGGAGATCATCAGCCACATCTTCCGGATAGTTTTTACGAAAAGGTTATGGGAAAGAATCCCTCGGAGTTTTCCATAGATGATACATTTGCAACTCATAAGGTTCCTTTTTTGATATGGGCAAACTACGATATCGAAGAGAAGGAAGTGGAGTGTACTTCGGTTAATTACTTATCACTGCTTTTTAAAGAAGCTGTGGATGTGCCACTATCAGACTTTGACAGATATTTAAAGGAGCTTTATAAGGAGTTTCCTGTTATAACTGCAAACGGATATATGGATAGCAAGAGAAGGCTTTATTCATGGAATGCTTACACGGCCGATACTGAAAAGTATAAGGAAAAACTAGATGAATACGGACGAATAACATATAATTATCTCTTCGATGTTGATAACAGAAAGGATTTACATTATCAAAATAAAGATAATAATTAAACAGATATAATTATTACTTTTTCTTTACTTTATTGTTACAAAGTGTTAAAATACTATGATAGAGAGCGAAAGGGCTGTAATTAACATGCCCTTTATGATAATTTCATAATACAAAATTTTTTAAGGAGGGCTTATTTAACTATGGCTAGAAAGATGGGTACTATGGATGGTAATCAGGCCGCAGCTCATGTGTCTTACGCATTTACTGATGTTGCAGCTATTTACCCAATCACACCTTCTTCACCAATGGCAGATTATACTGACCAGTGGTCTACAGAGGGAAGAAAGAACATTTTCGGACATACCGTACAGTTATCAGAGATGGAATCTGAAGGTGGTGCTTCAGGTGCTGTTCACGGATCACTTCAGGCGGGTGCGCTTACAACAACTTATACTGCTTCACAGGGATTACTTCTCATGATTCCTAACATGTATAAGATTGCAGGTGAGCTTCTTCCGGGAGTAATTCATGTTACTGCAAGAGCTTTAGCAAGTCACGCACTTTCAATTTTCGGTGATCACTCCGATATTTACGCTTGTCGTCAGACAGGTTTTGCTATGCTTTGCTCAAGTAGTGTTCAGGAAGTTATGGATTTAGGAGCTGTTGCTCACCTCGCAGCAATCGAGGGAAGAGTTCCATTCTTACATTTCTTCGATGGATTCAGAACATCTCATGAGATTCAGAAGATTGAAACTTGGGATTATGAGGATCTTAAGGATATGTGCAATATGGATGCTGTTAAGGCATTTAGAGAAAGAGCACTTAATCCTAATCATCCTGTACAGAGAGGTACAGCTCAGAACCCTGATATCTTCTTCCAGGCAAGAGAAGCTTGTAACTCATATTATGATGCTGTTCCTGGTATCGTAGAAGACTACATGAATAAGGTAAATGCTAAGATTGGTACTGATTATAAGCTCTTTAACTATTATGGTGCACCGGATGCTGAACATGTAATCGTTGCTATGGGCTCTGTTTGTGAGACCATAGAAGAGACTATTGATTACTTAGCATCTAAGGGAGAGAAGGTTGGACTTGTAAAGGTTCGTCTTTATAGACCATTTGCTGCTGATAAGCTTGTTGATGCAATTCCTGATACATGTAAGAAGATCAGCGTTCTTGACAGAACTAAGGAGCCTGGTTCACTTGGTGAGCCTCTTTACTTAGATGTTGTAGCTGCTATAAAGGGAACTAAGCTTGATCAGGCTGAGGTTGTTCTCGGACGTTACGGACTTGGTTCAAAGGATACAATTCCTGCTGATATCGTTGCTACATATCACAATACAGAAAAGAAGAGATTTACACTTGGTATTACAGATGATGTTACATATCTTTCACTTGATAGAGAAGATGTTGGTGATGTATCTGCTGAAGGTACTAAGAGTTGTAAGTTCTGGGGTCTTGGTGCTGACGGAACAGTTGGTGCTAATAAGAACTCTATTAAGATTATTGGTGATCATACAGACATGTATGCACAGGCATACTTTGATTATGATTCAAAGAAGTCAGGTGGTGTAACCATATCACACCTTCGTTTTGGTGATAATCCTATCAAGGCTACTTACCTTATCAATAAGGCTGACTTCGTAGCTTGTCATATGCCTGCTTACGTACGTAAGTATAACATGGTTCAGGATTTAAAGGATGGAGGAAGCTTCCTTCTTAATACAAGCTGGACTATGGAAGAACTTGAAAAAGAGCTTCCAGGTCAGGTTAAGAGATACATGTATGAGCATAAGATTAACTTCTATACTATCGATGGTTTCAAGATTGGTAAGGAGATTGGTCTTGGCGGACGTATCAATACTATCCTTCAGTCTGCATTCTTCTCAATAGCTCAGATTATACCTGAGGAAGATGCTATCAAGTACATGAAGGAAAAGGCTCAGATCTCATATGAGAAGAAGGGTCATGATGTAGTTGAGATGAACTGGGCAGCTATCGATGCCGGTGCTAAGCAGTATGTTAAGGTTGAAATTCCTGAAAGCTGGAAGGATGCTACAGATGAGGATCTTTCTGTTACAGCTACAGGCGACAATGAAGTTTTAGTTGGATATGTTAACAGTATCCAGAATGCAATTAATTCTCAGACAGGTAATCAGCTTCCTGTTTCAGCATTTAATGATTTCGTGGATGGTACACTTCCACTTGGATCAGCTGCTTTCGAGAAGCGTGGAGTTGCAGTAGATGTTCCTAATTGGAATCCTGAGAATTGTATACAGTGTAACTTCTGTTCTTATGTATGTCCTCATGCAGCTATTAGACCTGTTGCATATAAGGATGGAGAGGAAGTTCCAGGTAATTCACTTGACATGACAGGTGTTCCTGGTGTTAAGTTTGCAATCACAGTATCAGTTCTTGACTGTACAGGTTGCGGTTCTTGTTCAAATGTATGTCCTGGTAAGAAGGGAGAGAAGGCTCTTACTATGCAGTCTCTTGAGTCACAGCTTAGTCAGCAGGATGCATTTAATGCAGGTATCAAGATAGATACTCCTGATGAAGTTATGGCTAAGTTCCCAGAGACAGGCGTAAAGGGAAGCCAGTTTAAACAGCCACTTCTCGAGTTCTCAGGAGCTTGTGCAGGTTGTGGTGAGACACCATATGCTAAGCTTGTTACTCAGCTCTTTGGTGATAAGGCTTATATTGCAAATGCTACAGGTTGTTCTTCAATCTGGGGTGGTTCTTCACCTGCTTCACCTTATACAACAAACAAGTTTGGTAAGGGACCTGCTTGGGCTAATTCACTCTTCGAGGATAACGCTGAATATGGTTTCGGTATGAAGATTGGACAGAATGCACTTCGCGACAGAGTAGTAGCAGCAGTTGAAAATCTTGCTTCTTCAGCATCAGGTGAACTTAAGGAAGCTATTGACGAGTTCCTTGCAACAAAGGATAACTCAACTAAGAATGCTCCTGCAAGTGATAAACTTGTAGCTGCTCTTGCTTCAGCTCCTGATAGTGAAGACAAGGCATATATACTTGATAATGTTGATTATCTTTCTAAGAAGTCACAGTGGATCTTCGGTGGTGACGGATGGGCTTATGATATCGGTTACGGCGGACTTGATCATGTTCTTGCACAGGGCAAAGATCTTAATGTTCTCGTATTTGATACAGAAGTTTACTCAAATACAGGTGGACAGTCATCTAAGGCTACACCTACAGGTGCTATTGCACAGTTTGCTGCCGGTGGTAAAGAAACAAAGAAGAAGGATCTTGCTGCAATTGCTATGCAGTATGGTTATGTTTATGTAGCTCAGATAGCTATGGGTGCTAACATGAAGCAGTGTATCGATGCATTGATTGAGGCTGAGAATTATCCTGGTCCATCACTTGTTATTGCTTACGCTCCATGTATCAACCATGGTATCAAGGGTGGTATGAAGAATGCTATGAATGAAGAGAAAGCTGCAGTTGCTGCAGGTTATTGGAACCTCTTCAGATACAATCCTGCACTTAAGGAAGCTGGTGAGAATCCATTCAAGCTTGATTCTAAGACTGTAACAGCTGATTATAAGGAATTCATCCAGTCGGAGGTTCGTTATAACAGACTTTCACGTTCTAATCCGGAGCGTGCTCAGAAGCTCTTTGAAAAGGCTGAGAAGGATGCTAAGGAGAAATTTGAAAGACTTAAGGCTATGGCAGAGGAGTAATTCTAAAGCTTATATAATTACTGGATTTTTTACGGGGCAGTGCTTTTTGCACTGCCCTTTTAATGAAAGAGATTATAATAATGAAAAATAAAAAGAAACTAATATTAAATATACTATTGATTATTTTTTCGTGTACATTTGTTATAAGTATTTCGTACATTGTTTTTAGTATTTATCAATACAAAAAGTCTGAAAATTATTATAAAAATATTAAACATAAAGTGGTATTAGATAACGATATATCCGGTGATTCTGAAGATGTTATAGATGAAAAACTATTAAAAAAGTCTAATATAAGCACAGAAAAAATATTAATATATTTTAAGTCAAGACCTCCGATTAAAATTGATTTTAAAGAACTTAAAAAAATTAATAAGGATATAAAAGGATGGATCTATATGCCTGACTCAATGATCAATTACCCTGTTGTTCAAGGCGATGATAATTCTTTTTATCTCCATCATCTTTTGGATAAGAGTTACAGTTATCCAGGAACTATATTTATAGATTCGGAATCAGATCCGGAGTTTTCACAGAAAAATTCGATTATTTACGGACATAATATGAAAAATTCTACAATGTTTGCTGCACTGATTAACTATAATAATCAAGATTATTATGAAAAACATCCGGTACTTTTTTATTTGACACCTGAAAAGAATTACCGATTAGATATATATTCTGGATTTGTGACTCATACTTCATCCAAAAGCTATCAGGTGAAATTTAAGGATGAGAAGGCGTATGACTCAATGCTTGACTCTGTTATAAACCAGTCCAGATTTAGGAGTATAATTGAAAAAGAAGATATAGACAGGACCGTGACATTATCAACTTGTGCATATGATTTTACAAATGCAAGATATGTGCTTCATTGTAATTTGGTGGAATTATGATAAAAACTCTAATTGTTATACGAAATGGAGAGCCTTATGAAAAAATATTATTATGCTGTTAAAGAAGGACGAAATCCGGGAATATATGAAACCTGGGACGAAGCAAAGAGTCAGGTGGAAGGGTATAGTAGCGCTAGTTATAAGAAATTTAAGACCATAGAAGAAGCAAAGAGCTATTTGGATGAAAAATATGAGAAAAGTAAAGATATACAGAGTGATGAATATGATATAGATAAAATACCTGAGGATACTGTAATAGCTTATGTTGATGGGAGTTATAATGCTGAAAAAATCTGTTTTGGTTCCGGTGGAATAATGCTTTTTAAAGGCGGAGAATACAGATTTTCAATGGGCTCTGCGGATGAAACTCTTATCTCTATGAGAAATGTTGCAGGTGAGATAAAAGCATCTGAATATGCCATGGATTATACACTAAATCATGGATTTAAAAAGCTTATAATTTTTCATGATTATGAGGGGATTGCAAAGTGGTGTACCGGAGAGTGGAAGGCTAATAAAGAAGGAACTATTAACTATAAAAAAAAGTATATGGAGTATGAAAAGAAGCTTCAAATATCATTTAAGAAGGTTACAGCCCACAGTTCGGATAAATATAATGACATAGCAGATGAACTTGCAAAAAAAGGTGCTTGTATAAATGAATAACATAAATTTTGATTATTGTTTTATTATTTAAAAATATGTGAAAATATAGATATTTATTAATTTTTTCTTGCATTGATTGTTTTTATTTGATAGAATATCAAAGGTTTTTAGGGAGAGTTGTCCGAGAGGTCGAAGGTGCATCACTCGAAATGATGTGTTGGCGAAAGCTGACCTAGGGTTCGAATCCCTAACTCTCCGTAAGCGGAAGTGCTGGAATTGGCAGACAGGCATGATTCAGGTTCATGTGTTGGCAACGACGTGTGGGTTCAAGTCCCATCTTCCGCATAAAAAAGGTTCCGGAAGGAACCTTTTTTTTATGCGGAGGAGACCTTGGACCCAGGTC